>OHEZ01000041.1_pt1 | contig 103598 bp, 109 predicted proteins | sample 1567391 | NCBI WGS metagenome assembly OHEZ01 (sample SAMEA3879518, study PRJEB24766) | human gut metagenome | biome: human-associated habitat; feature: feces | place: USA | collected 1985/1987
CGCCCGACATGAAGCCGCCGCGCAGCCAGCGGGCGAGGTCGGCCGGCGAGCCGGGCACGCCGACGGTGAAGCTGTAATCCGTTGTGAATATAGACAAAAACCCAGAACGAGTTTTCACTATAAGTAAAAAAATTCATTTATGCTAAAAATGGTGTTGACAAATTATGACAGAATTGTAAAATATAGTTAAAGAAAAGATAGGAGAACACAAATGACACTTGGCGCACAGCTCAAAACGGCACGGGAAAAGAAGGGATACACGCTAAAACAGCTTTCCGAAATATCCGGACTTTCGATTGGATTCATCAGTCAGGTTGAGCGCGGGCAGACCGATCCGTCGCTTTCTTCACTAAAGAATCTTGCGACATCGCTGGATCTCAAGCTTCGTGACCTGTTTGACCCGGATGAAGCGGCGCATGTCCTTGTCCGGCGCGGCGAGGGCAATATGCTGAAAATCGACGCGAAAGTGCAGTGCGAGCTGCTGGCCTCGTCGCTGACGAAAACGATGGAGCCGATGATCAAGTCGATCATGCCGGGCGGCGAGAGCGGACTTGTCAGCGCGCACGCGGGTGAGGAGTTTATCTATGTGCTTGAGGGCGTACTTCAGGTGCAGTTGGACGAGAACTTTTACTTTTTGGAAAAGGGCGACAGTGTGTACTTTCAGGCAAATCAGACCCACGCATGGAGAAACGTAGGCGACAAAGAGTGCCTTGCGATGTGGGTGATGACACCACCTTGTTACAGCTAAAAAGGGTGCATCTTGCTATGCACTTTTTTTACCAATAACTTTTTTACAAATACTAAAAAGTTTTACCATTATAGAATCGAATGATGCCGTTTGAAAACGTGAAATAACTCATTTCGGACAGAAGAGAGCGGCTCTCTGTTAATAAAAACCTAATTGGAGGATCACTTATGAAAAAGCTGTTAGCACTTGTTCTGGCTTTGGCCATGACGCTGTCTCTGGCCGCGTGCGGTCAGAAAGGGGAGACGCCGTCCGGCGACGGCAACGACGGAGCGGAAAAGGTGACGCTGCAGATCGGTTTCACCACTGCGGAAGACCCGAACGACCCCTACTACTATGCCGCTAATGAGATGGCGCGCATTCTTGAAGAGAAGAGCGGCGGTACGATGGAGGTCAAGCTCTTCGCCAATGGCCAGCTCGGTCAAGAGCGCGAGATGTTCGAGGGTATGCAGATGGGCACGGTCGAGATGGCCGTTATGACCAACTCCTACGTCAGCAACTTCGTTTCCGCGTGCGGCGCGCTCGACCTGCCGTTTGTCTTCGAGAGCGTCGATCAGGCGATGGAAGTCCTGAACGGTGACTTCGGGCAGCAGTTGTTTGACGCGTTCGACACCGTCGGTGTTGTGCCTCTGTCCTGGGGTGTCGGCGGTTTCCGCAACCTGACCACCGCCAGCAAGCCGGTCGCCACGCCGGACGATCTCAAGGGCATGAAGATCCGCTGCCTTGAGAACAACACCTACATGAACACCTATTCTGCGCTGGGCGCCAACCCCACCCCAATGGCTTGGTCCGAGACGATCCCCGGCCTGCAGCAGAAGACGGTCGAGGGTCTTGATGCCAGTATCAGTGTACTTTATACCAGTGGTTTCGCCGATATTTGCGATTACCTCTCTCTGACGAATCAGTTTTTTGCGGCCATCCTGATCTGCATTTCTGAGACCGAGTGGAACAAGCTGACCGAACAGCAGCAGACCTGGCTGCGCGAGGCTGCCACCGAGGCCTGCGCCCTTCAGGCGGACTTCCAGGTTCAGGCCGATGAGGATAACCTTGCGAAGATGGAAGAGGCCGGCATGACGATCATCCGTGACGTCGATTACGATGCGTTCAAGGCGAAGCTCGGCGACTTCTATGGCAGCATGAAGGACTCTATTGGAGCTGAGTATGTTGATGCCCTGTTTGCGGCAATTTCCTAACCGATAAAGGGAGTGAAACGTTGAGAGCTTTCTTATAAAAGCTCAACAGTCAACACGGCTGCGGCGGATCGCCTGCCGCAGCCGCGTTGGAAGGAGGAATTATCATCGTGGAAAATAAGCCAAAGGGAGCATTGTCACAAATCTCCAAGGTTGTCGACAGCGCGATCGACTGGATCATCGTGATCATGTTTGCCTCGCTGATCGTCAGCTGTGTGACGCAGGTATTTATGCGTTCAATTTTAAATGACTCTCCGCCGTGGACGGAAGAGTTGGCAAGATATTCATTTATGTACGTCAACTTTATTGGCGCGGTGATCTGTGTGCGCGAAAAGTCGCACGCACGTGTAACAGTGATTTTGGATGCACTGAGCAGTACGGCGCGCAAGGTACTTGAGGTGATTGCTGATTTAGTGACCCTGTTTGTAAGCTATGTAATGATCCACTATGGCACGATGTGCGTGATTCAGGTGGCTGCGCAGCGCAGCCCTGCAATGCGGATTTGCATGTCGTTTGTCTACTTTTGTATTCCCCTTGCAGGCGTGTTTATCGCAGCAGAGGCGATTCTCAGCCTGTATCGAAATATTAGAGCAAAGAAAGAGGAGGCTGAGGAATAATGGGTGGTGCAGGAATCCTGTTTGTGGCCATGTTCGGCCTGATCTTCCTAGGAGTGCCTGTTGCATTTTCCATTGCAGCGTCTTCTTCAATCTTCCTGCTGATTACACAGATGAAGCCGCTGATGCTGGTGCCACAGAGAATGCTCACGGGTCTGGATTCATTCCCGTATCTGGCGATCCCGCTGTTTGTGCTGGTTGGTAACCTGATGGAAACGGGCGGTATCAGCCGCAGAATGGTGCGCTGGGCAAGAAGCCTTGTGGGCTCTCAGCCGGGCGGCCTCGGCACTGTGGCAGTTCTGGCGTGCGCGCTGTTTGCAGCACTGACTGGTTCCGCGCCGGCGACGGTTGCGGCCATCGGCTCGATCATGATCCCATCCATGGTGGAAAACGGCTATGAAAAAAGAACCGCAGCTGGCCTATGTGCAGCCGCAGGCGCCCTTGGCCCTATCATCCCGCCGAGCATCACGATGATCGTTTTCGGCGTGACGATGTCGGTCTCCATCCCGGCGATGTTCTTAGGCGGCGTAATCCCCGGCATTGTGATTGCGCTGTGCCTGGTCGCAGGTAACATCGTCTATGCGCTGACGCATCCTGAGGTCATGGCGCACCGCAACCGAGAGAAGTTTTCATTTCGCGAGTTTTGGAATGCGACAAAGCAGGCATTTTTTGCATTAATGCTTCCGGTGATTATTTTGGGCGGCATTTATGCGGGCTACTTCACACCGACAGAGTCGGCGGCTGTTGGTACGGTTTATGCAATTTGCATCGGCTTCCTCTACAAGGAACTGAAGGTAAGGGACTTTAAGGCGATTCTGGTCAAGAGTGCCAAGACGTCGGCGATGGTCTGCTTTATCATTTCTACGGCGAATATCCTCTCCTGGATTCTGGCGTCTACGCAGGCGTCCACGGCAGTTGTCAACTGGCTGATGCAGTTTGTGAACAGCAAGTTTACCTTCCTGCTGGTGATGAACCTGTTCCTGCTGTTTGTCGGCGCGCTGCTCGATCAGGGCGCGGCAGTTATCATCATCTGCCCGATGCTCTTCTCACTGGGAACAGCGCTTGGCCTGAAGCCGCTCCACCTTGGCGTGGTGATGTGCATCAATCTGGTGCTGGGCAATGTTACGCCGCCGTTCGGCTATAACCTGTTTACGGCCAGCTCGATCACAGGACTTAAATTCAACGAGATCGTCAAGGGTATCTTCCCGTTCTTACTGGTGGAGATCGTCCTTCTGTTTGTATTTGCATACTGTGAGCCACTGATCACATGGCTGCCAACGCTTGCGGGTTATTAAGGAGGCAAGGCGATGACAATTCATGAGCAGATCATTCAAGAAGCAAATAACATTTCCGAGCAGGTGATCGCGTGGCGCAGAGATATCCACGCGCATCCGGAAATGTCCAACATGGAGTTTCGCACGAGCAAGCTTGTTGCAGCTCATCTCAAGAGCCTGAATTTTGACGAGGTCTATGAAGGTCTTGCCGGTGGAACCGGCGTGATCGGTATTTTGCACGGTATGCAGAACGGCCCGACAGTCGGCATGCGCTTTGACATGGACGCACAGGCCGTGAAAGAGATGACCGGACTGCCGTTTGCCTCTACACAGACTTGCCAGTGGGGCGGGGAGACCGTGCCGGTCATGCACTGCTGCGGACACGATGTACATACCTCAATGGGTATGGCCACGGCGGTGATCCTCACCCATCTGAAAGACAAGCTGCACGGAAAAGTGATGTTTGTCTTCCAGCCGGCAGAGGAGGGCCCTTCGCCCGGATGGGCGGGACGTCATGGCGCGGATGCGATCATGCACGAAAAGGTGTTTGAAGAGAATAAGCCAGCGGCGATGTTTACGCTGCATATTGACCCCAATCAGCCGATCGGAACAGCGGGTGAGCTTGCGTTTATGCCGGGGCAGACCTGCATGGCGATCTCGTCGTTTTCCATTGAGCTGGAAGGCATCGGGGGACATAACGCAAAGCCTTGGGTCGGTATTGATACGCTGCTCCCCGGCGCACAGATTTTGCAGGGGCTGCAGAATATTGTGACGCGCAATGTAAATCCAAACACCAATCAGGTCGTTTTGACGGTTGGCCAGTTTCTCGGTGGCACGAAGTATAACGTGATCGCAGATCACACAGTGCTCAGAGGTGCCTGCCGCTTTACAGATTATTCGACGAGAGTATATTTGGAAAACCGCGTGGCAGAGGTTGTATCCGGTATTGCCGCGGCTGGCAATGTAAAATCCAAATTGACGTGGGATATGCATTACCCGCCGAACTTTAACAATGCCGAATTGATGAAGAAGATGGTGCCTCAGCTCGAAGAGACGCTTGGCCGGGGCCGAGTGACTTCGGCCAAGGAGCGCTGCGCGCAGTTCCCTGATGATTTTTCTTACTACACGCTGCAGATCCCTAGCATCTATGCGATGCTGAGCTGCGCGCCGGACAGCGGAGATCCGAAAAAGGTGGCGGGACTGCATACGGCGGACCTAATGGTCAATGAAAAGTGTATTCTGGAGGGTGTGAAAGCGGCTTCGACTTTTGCACTCTGCTATGCGGGAGAAGATGAGGAAGACAAAGAATGATACAGGAGATCACTCAAGCAATTGACGCTTATTTTGCTCAGCCGCTTGCGCAGACGGATATTTATTATGCGGATGCAAGACGCACCGTGAGCGCGAACGGAAGACTTGTTTACACGTCGGCGGAGCAAATGCAGCCCGTTGGGAAGGATTGGGAGCTGATCCTGTTTGACAGGATTGGAGATGATTTGTGCTATGCGCATGTCGGATACCCGAATGAAAACGAGTACTGTCACGAGGTGCTGGCATTTTTGAAGATCAAGTCCGAATGGAAGCTTACAGCCATTTTGCAGGCAGAAACAGATACTAAGTACCGGAATGTCTGTCCTGAGTCCGCAGATGAGGTCGAGATCTTCCGTGAGATCGAAAGAAGACTGCTAATCTACAGCGATGCGGTTTATGACCTGGATGCAGATGCGGCACTGACGGCGTTTACACCAGACTGTCACATGATCCATCCGGTGGACAGCGAGCATTTTGCGGACGTGAACTGCGACGTGTTCCGCGAGCGCTGGAGCGGTGTGCCGCATCCGAAAACACTGGGACTGCCGAAGTATTCCCGCATCTATCATGTCGAATTGATCGATGAATACACCGCGGTGGCAAAGATCGGCATGGCGAAGTTGAACGATCATTTTAACGACTATCTTTTCTGCGTCAAAGAGAACGGCAGCTGGATGATCACGCAGAAGCTGACGGAGTCCGTCTGGAAAAATCCGGAAACAATCAAAGTGTAAGATTTAGTAGTTCTATCCTGTTCTGTTAGATAGCGGCGCAGCCGGAAGTCGTATTGGAGACTTCCGGCTGTGCTGCATTGTGGGATTTTTCCGTTCTGCTTGAGCGTAGTTTGCAGAAGAAAGTGGTATGGGAATTCAGACTGTTTTTACCGATTTGATAAGACCGTCTGATCACAGAGCATTAGCTCATGTGCCGCTGACATATTGCAGCAGGTAAATATTATGGCGGTGGCTTTACAAATGTCAGACCAGATTGAAAGATTGTATCACATAAGGTTATACCCTGCATAGGTAGCAAGAGACTCCTACATTGATTCATGCAGGAGCCCCTTGCTTTTGAACGACGGGATGGACTCAATTATTACGGAGCGACCGTTCCAGCTTTTTTTTGCTTGTGGCGGGAGTATAGGTTGTAACCAACAAAAAGAACGGTCAGGATAATGAACAGCAGGGAGATCGGACGCTGGACAAAAACAGCGAGACTGCCCTGGGAAGAGGTGAGTGTACGGATCAGATTTTGTTCAGCGAGACTGCCGAGGACCAGACCAATCAGCATGGGGGTGGTGGAGAAGTTAAACTTTTCTGCCAGATAACCGATTACACCGAAAACGATGGCGATAAGACAGTCATAAATCGAGTTGCCGCAGGCATAGGCGCCGACAAGGCAGAAGGCCAGCACGACCGGCAGCAACACCGAATAGGGAACCTTACAGACTTGACCAAATGCACGGATAGCAAGCTTGCCCATATAGAGCATCAGAATGTTGACGATCAAGAAGCCAACAATCACGGTATAGGTCATATCGGCATGCTGTGTGAAGAGTTGCGGGCCGGGATTGAGACCTTGAATCATCAGGGCACCCATCAGCACGGCGGTAATCACGTCACCGGGGATACCGAGTGTCAACATGGGAATCAATGTTGCGCCGGTTACGCCATTGTTGGCGCTTTCTGCTGCGGCAACGGCTTCAGGGCATCCATGCCCGTACTCCTCGGGATGCTTGGAGCTGCGTTTTGACTCACCATAAGCCATGAAGCTGGCAATAGCGGCACCTGTTCCGGGCGTTGCACCGATAATCACGCCGATTATGGATGACTTCAGCATGGTCCACTTGTAGCGCCACATGTGTTTCCAACCGTATTTACTGGAAGCGGAAGCGCTTTGCTCTACTTTTTCTGCATGGAAGAGCTTTTCCGTCTGGTTGAGTAATTCACTGATGGCAAAAAGACCGATCAGGGCAGGAACAAGTGCGATTCCTTTCGAAAGTGTTATTGTACCAAAGGTAAAGCGATACACACCCTCCGTCGGGTCGATCCCGATGGTGGAGGCAAATACACCGAAGCAGGCCATTACGAGGCCCTTACAGATGCTTTTGCCGCCGACTGCGGAGATAACGCTCAATCCAAATACAGCCAGCATGAAGTAGTCGGCAGAATTGAATTTTAAGGCGACTTTTGCAAGCTGAGGAGCAACTGTGAGCAGCACAAGACCGGAGAACAGACCGCCAAAGACACTGGCGTAGAGCGCAACACTCAGCGCTTCCTGTGCACGACCCTTGAGATTCATCTGATAGCCATCAAGTACGGTCGCAGCGGCTGCCGCAGTACCTGGTGTCTTGATCAGAATGGCGGAGATGGATCCTGCGTATGTGGCACCGCAATATGTGCCGACAAGCATCAAAAGCGCCATTGTGGGTTCCATTCCGAATGTAAAGGGAAGCAACAGTGAAATGCCAATGACACCGCTCAGACCAGGCATGGCTCCGACAAATAGCCCCACGCCAAGGCCGAGTACCATGCCAAGAAGGTTTTGCCAATGAAAACAACTGAGTAGAGAACTAATGATTAATTGCATGATGGGCCTCCTTTATAGCGGCAGGATGCCGGCGGGGAGAGGAACATTCAAAAGAGTCGAGAACAGCAAGAAGATGCCGACAGAAACCGCTATCGGAATGAGAGTGATCTGCCAAGCATGGCGATTGCCGAGGAGAAACATGGAGATTGCCATTAAGAGAGCAGTCATGATGATGAAACCAACGCTTTTGAGCAAGACGTACCAAACAAGCAGAGCTGCGATGAGCAGAGCAACTTTTCCATATTGACGCAGCGTTGCGAGATGAAAGGATTCGAGAGCTTCTTTCTGGCAAAAACAGGCATAGGCTTCTGATAAGATGGAAAGCAGACAAAAGAACGCGGCACCGCCGAGCATGACGGTAGGAATAAAACGGGGACCGAGCTGAGAACCCTGTGCGGTTTTACTCAATGGAACTTGCACTGGAACCAGAAGCAGTGCAACAAGTGCAATGATGAGTACAGTTATGGTCGGCACTTGCCGACATAGAAAGGTGCGAAAAGAGTCCTTGTTTTTCATGGAAAAGATCCTCGCTTGTTATTTAGATAAGACCGATGGAGGTCATCAATTCCTTGGCAGCTGCGCTGGTGTCGCTGAGTTTCTGACCGTAGGTATCACCGTCGAGGTACTGAGTTTCAATACCAATGTTATCGAACTGTTCAATGACTTTTTCATCCTTGAGGCACTCTTCAATAGCAGAAGCCAGTTTGTCGATGATGGCATCATCTGTATCAGCAGGAGCCCAAAGACCGACGCAGGAACCAATGCTGCTGGTATAACCGAGAGAGACGGTAGTGGGAACATCGGACATCCAGGAGGGAACAAAGTCGGAGAGGTTTAACAGAATCTTGAGCTGCCCAGCCTCTACATAGCGGATTGCGTCAGATGCCTGTAATGCACCAAATTCACATTCGCCGCTGAGGATTGCGGTGGCCTGTTCTGAACCACCGGAGTAGCTCAGGTCAGAGGCGGTGATGCCGACCTGATTCATCCATTCGACGCAGACAAGATGCTGCACTGTGCCGCGGCCGGCGATGGCGTAATTAACAGTGCCCTGGCCTTTAATATATTCGACAAACTCATCAACGGTATTATAGGGAGCGTCAGCAGAGGCGACAATGACCTGAGGCATAGTATAAATATTGCAGATGGGCTTGATATCGTCAAGCGTGTATGAAGTCTGACCAAACAGCGGCTGAATCGCGACCGTGGCAGCAGCGCTGCAGCCGAGCGTATAACCATCAGCGTTAGAGCTTGTTACTTCAGTAGTCCCGATTGTGCCGGAGCCGCCGGTGATGTTGGAAACAACTATGGTTGCGTTGTCGAGATAACCGGGAAGGTTATCGGCAAGAATACGCGCGGCGATATCCGTGGTGCCGCCCGCACCGAACGGAACAACGATGGTGATGGGCTTGGCAGGGTACTGAATATCAGACTGATCAGAGAGATTATCCTGCGGGGTATCTTTTTCTCCGCATGCGGTGAGAGCCATGGCCAGGGACATTGCAAGAACGAAGATTTTAAGCATTGACTTTTTCATAGTTTATATCTCCCGTAAAACAGATTTGTGAATCAGATGAGGCGATGAGTGATTTGCTAAGTTCTTTTTTCGGGGGTATATTTGCCAAACTCCGGCATTTCATCGGCCATTACGCCGCCGATGATGTAGCGGTTCTGGGGCAGCTCGTCCACGATGACGCGGACCTGCTTAGGCTTGGTCTCGAAGTTCCGGATCAGGACCTCGGATACATCCACCATCGTTTTTTCAATCAGCTCCTTGGGCTTGCCCATGGGCATTTGAATCGTGCACATATACGGCATATTATTTCACCTTCTTTGAAAAGTCTTTGGGTTTTCCGTCAATCATCAGATGGTGTCCGACCCAGTTGTCGAGCAGGTGGCAGCGGACATCCTGTTTTCTGCAACCGAAATTTTCACTGAGAATGTCGGAAACCTTGTCCATCAGCGTATTCTTGGCCTCCAGACTGCGCCCGGGGCCGCAGTTGAAAACAACGGTGGGCAGAATTGCCTCTGCGGGCTTGCCGCCCTGATAAACCTTTTCTGGATCAGATTCATATACGCCGACATGAACCATGGTGGGCAGGGTGTTTTCCAGAATATCCGCCGTGGCGGCGTTGATCTCGCGCAGAGATTTTTCCATGGCCTTATCGTCCAGGCCCCGGGGCATGTATACGCGATAAAATGGCATTGGTAAATTCCTCCTCTAATAGTCTGTTTCGATCACATTATACTTGATTTCACCGCGATAGATTGTGGCAAGCGGCGTGAATTTGAGCGGCCCGGGATATGTCAAACCGAAGGCGTCGCGGAAGATGTGTTCACCTTCGGCGATATCCATGATGGTAATGTTGGCAGCCATGCCGCGCTGAAGGCCGACTTCGATATTTTTCATCAGCTTGGCCGGTTCGACAGTGACCTTACGGAGCACCTCGTCCGGACTCATACCCATGGCGACACATTCGCCCATATGGACGTGCAGGCGGCTGGTGTAGGGATCGTTGCTCAGACAGGTCAGGTCGTCGGAGATGATGTCCGGCACAAAGCCCTGAGCAAATGCGGTGCTGGCGACTTCGGCGCTCCAGTTGCGCGAGCCGCGGGAGGAGGAGAAGAGCACGCCGCGCTTTTTTGCTTTCCACGCTTCAGCATAGACTTGGCCATTGTCGTCCAGAATGTTGCCTTTGTTATAAGTATGCTCGAAGACATCGCCGGCCTTAAAATAGTCAATGAATTCAGGCAGCTTTGCGTCGGGGTTGGCGACATGGACAAACATGCGGCAGCCGACATAATCGCAGGTCTCGCGCGCTTTCTTCATCACGTCCAGCGTCAGATCGTGACCGGGGGAATCGTTGTGCCCAATGAGCACCTTGATGCCGACAAGACAATCAGGATTGCTTTCAAATACGGCTTTGATCTTTTCCCTGTTGACCTCGGCTTCAAGGTCTGTGTAGCGGGTGATGCCGCCGCGGCAGTCCGTCTGGCTGGAAAGACCAAGCGCCACGTTGACTGGCATTGGTGCGTTGTCAACATACTGGCGGCGCAGACGGTTGAATGATCCGGCTGCATTGCTGCCGAGGTCGATCAGCGAGACAATGCCGCGCTTCCAGACTTCGTCGATCGAATAGGCGAATGGCAGACCGGGCAGCACATGCGCATGAGCGTCGATCAGGCCGGGGATCACATATTTCCCTTCGGCATCGATCACGCGGGAACCGCAGATCTTGGGACGATCCGGCTCAAAGACATCTGCAATGCGGGAGCCGTATATTCCTACATTGCGTTTCTCCTTTACTCCGGTGGACGGGTCCCACACCGTTCCGTTTTTAATCAGTACATCATAGCAGGTGGGATTAAATCCCATAGTACATTCCTCCTTTATGCTTCGCCCTCTACATGAGGCTTGTTTTCAAAATTGACGCGGATGCAGCCAAGGTTATCGCTATAAACGGCTTCAAAGGTATCACCAGGCTTTGCGAGAATGCCACCGGTAAAGGAACCGGAGAGAATCAGCTCGCCCGCTTTGAGCGGCATTCCAACATCCAGCATCCGGTTTGCCAGCCAGATCACACCCTCGGCGGGATGCCCCATCACGCCTGCACCTGTGCCGGATAAACTTTGCATGCCATTGTGAAATACGGTCAGGCCGACTTCTTCAAGGGAAATATCATAGGGACGTACGATCGTATCGCCCAGGATATAGCTGTGGAAAAAGGCGTTGTCGGAGACATTGTCGCAGATGTTTCCATAAAAGTTGTGATAGCGCTTATCCACGATCTCAATGGCGGGGCATATATATTCGGTTGCATCTAAGACATCGTTTCGGGTAAGACCGCGGCGGTCAAGATCGGTGTTAAGCTTAAAGAGAAGCTCAAATTCCACCTTGGGAATGATGCTTTTGCCGTAGGGGACGGTATGACCGTTAAAATGCTGCGCTTCTGCGAAGAGAAAACCGTAATCCGGCTGATCCAGATTGGCCTGCTGACGCATGCCTTTGCTGGTCAGCCCGATTTTTCGCCCGATCACGTGACGGCCTGCCGCCTCGTGGCATTTTTTCAGTTCCATTTGAATGGCGTAGGCATCTTCAATTTTAATATCAGGATATTCCAGCGAAAACGCACCAACTGGCCGGTTGGATTCATATGCGTCGAAAAGACGCTTGCCCAGAATGGAATATAAGGATTGATCCATGGTAACGTCTCCTTCTTAAATCACTTCGATTTCTACAGAGCCGAGCTTGGAAAAAACGGTTTTGATCCGCTGTCCACGCAGAATCTGCGTGGCTGCTGTAATGCTGCCGGTCATAACGATCATACCGGGCACCAACGTTCGGTGTTCCTGCTCCCAAAGCAGATTCGCCAGCTCCGCGACTGCTCTTGCCGGATGACCGAGAATTTCCGCACCGGTTCCGTAGGCCATGTCTTCACCGTTGATGTAGAGCGTTGCGCCAAGCTGCGTCAGATCCAGCCCGTAGGGATCGACCCGACGTGTGCCAAGCACAAACCCGGAGGCAGAGATGTTGTCCGACACGACGTCCGGTCCGGAAAACTTAAAGTTTTCGTAGCGGCTGTCGATGATCTCGAAAGAGGGCACGATATATTTCGTTGCACTCAAAACGTCGGGGACGGATACAAACGGCCCTTTCAGCTCTTTTCCAAGGACAAAGGTGATTTCACTTTCAAGTTTGGGGTGAATGAAATGATCGAGCTCAAAGCGGCCTTCGGGAAGCTGGTAGTGCTCGAACAGCCTTCCATAGCTTGGCATCTTGGAGCCCATCTGGCGGCGCTTGGCAAGGCTGGTTGCTCCCATCTTATAGCCCACCAAGCGGTGTCCTTCCGAAAGAACAAGCTGTTCGCGCAGGGCCTGAATATGGTAGCCCTCTGCTCGTGTCAGCTCAGGATACTCCTTCGTGACCATAGGAACCTCGCGATTTGCTTTCTGCGCATCCAGCGTACGCTGTGCAAGCTCCTGATATTGCGATTCAGTCAATTGAAATTCCTCCTTTGGAAAGTTGTTTCGGCGGTGTCTGATTGGATTACTCTTAAATATTGTTTTTGATCTGGCTGATCGTGCCTCTTAGCTGCGAGACCATGAGCTTAATATCCGTCGACAGTGTGACAGCCTGAAAGCCTCTGTGGAAATACTCAGGAACCTCTTCTGAATTCGTAGTGTACATGATCGCGATTTTACCGGCAGCTTCTACCGCGGTGTAGATGCGCTCGACGGCGGACTTGAATTCTACAGTATCAAATACCCCAGGGTGTCCCAATGCAACGGAAAGATCATAGGGCCCGATAAAGATCCCGTCGATGCCATCGATTCTGGCGATCTCTTCGATCTGATCCAGACATTCCTTTGTTTCGCACTGCGGGAAAATCAACGTTTCCCTGTTGCACACGTCAAAGTAGTTTTGCAAACCGTGGTCAGCGAAAGGCTCATACCCGTAGCCGCCGTTGATCCCGACCGCGACGCCGCGCATACCCACGGGATAGTACTTGGCGTAAGACACCAGGTTTTTTACCTCTTCTACCGTGCGGATCTGAGGGATGACCAGACCGTGAGCACCGGCTTCCAGCATCTTCAAAATGGCGGGACGGCTGCAATCCTTTGCCCGAACGAACGGCGTCAGGTCGTGGAGCTTGGCGGCGCGAACCAGATTTTCTACGGCCTCGGTTTCCACAGTCCCGTGCTCTGCATCAATGATGATAAAATCAAGCCCGGTATAGGCGAGTGCCTCCACGGCATTGCCATTCGTTAAAAAACAGAACGTTCCTAAACAGGGGTGTTCGTGATGGACTTTTTCGAGAAATACATTTTTCATTCGGTAACCTCGACAGTAATCTCTTGATTTTCTTTGATCATATTGTTTATTTTAACTGTAACATTGACGCGATGAAATGTAAAACATAAATAAAATTGAACTTCACAAAGGAAGAGTTGTGTGGTAAAATTTTGATCGTAAATTTTGGTTACTTTGCAAAGGGGACAACAATGAATATCAGCATGCAGTATTTCCTCGTGGTTGCCGAGGAGTTGAGCATCAGCCGCGCGGCGGAGAGACTTTATGTTTCGCAGCAATGCGTAAGCAGCCATATCAAAAAGCTGGAACAACAGTATTGCGTAGAGTTGTTCGTCAGAAAACCTGCCTTTTGTTTGACGGAAGAGGGGAAAGCACTGCAAAGGAGCCTGCTGAGACAAAAGGTGCTGGAAAGCTCTCTTGCGAAGGAGATGAACGAGATCAGGGGACAGCGTACGAACCGTGTTCGGGCGGGAATTCATAACACGCGCGCAGGATTGCTGCTACCGCCGGTGATCCGCCAGTTTCAGAAATCTTTTCCCAATGTGGTGGTCGAAGTTTATCAGGGCAGCACCAATGAATTTGAGACCATGCTGCTGAATGGGAATTTGGATATTTTTATCGCAACCGACACGATGGAGCGTCCGGAGTTCCGCTGCTTATTTTTGCGTAAAGAGCATAATTATCTCGTGTCGACGGTTTCGCTTTTAGAAAGGCTCGGAATGGGATCGGTTGCTGTCTCGCATAAGATCGAGGCAGTACAGCTGACAAGACTGCCGTTTATCAGCAGTCTCAGCGGCAGCTACTTGCAGACGAAAATCGACAGCTGGATGGATGAGAGAAGAATTACGATTCAAAAAAACATCGTGGTGGGAACATACCGCACGCAGCTTCTGCTGGCGGCGCAAAATGCGGGCGTTTGTTTTTGCCCGCAGATGCTCTTTCCGCTGATTGCGGACTTGAACCGAAATGCATCGGGAAAGGATCATCTGGTTCCAATCACTGTCGAGGGATTAGACATTCCAACGGAGCTGTCGGTCATTGTTCATAGAGATGCATATCAGTCGGAGATCCTGTCGGCCTTTTCGGCGTCTCTCAAGCAGGCAATATCTACGGCGCTTGGCGCGGATGTTGCGACATGGAGCCTCACAAGGATAGAAGAGAGCAAAACTGATCCTGTTGATACTTGAAAATCAACTGCATTGGCGTAATGCAGTTATGGGATTCCAGAGTAAAAAATGTCTGAGCGCATTGCGCTCAGACATTTTTGATTTCGGATATTGGAAGAAAAAGTAGAACCTGCCGGGTTTACAAATCGCCCGACATGAAGCCGCCGCGCAGCCAGCGGGCGAGGTCGGCCGGCGAGCCGGGGACACCGACGGTGGCAAATTCCGTGCGCGAGGGCACCATTTCGGCGTCGTCCGAGCTTTCCGCCCATTGGACGCGCTGCAAAATTTCGTCGGTGCAGTTTTCGAGCGGGCCGTCCGGCGCTCTCTTGTATTGGAGGAGGATCGTCACGCAGCGGTTGTCGCTCGTCCAGCGGCCGAAGTTCGTGGTGGGCTTGCGCCACTTCCAGAGGCACTTGTCCCCGCGCTGCTTTTTGAGCTTCAAGTAGCCGTTTTCGATGTCCTGCGTGCAGCGCATGAGCCAGACGACGTGGTAGCCCGCGCGCTGAAAATGGGAGCAGACGTCGAAAAAATGCTCCTCCATCAGAAGGCCATCTTGCAGCATCATGGCGAAGTGGTTGATCTGCACGTAGGCGGTGACGGTGCGGCCGTCGACCGTGATGGGGACGTTGCGGCACTCGGGCGGGACGATGGCGCGCCACTGCTCGCGCCACGCGGAGGCGGAGGACTGGACGAGGGGCGGCGTTTTCTTTTTCCAAAACAGCATGACGAGACTCCTTATCCGTTATTTTGTCACAATTATACCGGAATTTGAATGAAAATGCAAGTTTGATCGCGCTTTCCCGACGCGCGGGCGGGGAATGCTTGCTATTTTTGCGGATTCATGGTATTCTACTATGGCTCTAACGGCGTTCGACTTTCTTTGCAAGGAGAAACGGATATGAAGCTCGATCACAAGCGCACGGTTCTGGTGGGATTGGCGTTTTTTTCCATCTGCGCGTTCTGGCAGATGTACGATAACATTATCCCGCTGATTTTGACCCACACGTTCCAGCTGGACGAGACCGTCTGCGGCGCGATCATGGCGGCGGACAATGTGCTGGCGCTGTTTTTGCTGCCGTTTTTCGGCGCGCTGAGCGACCGCACGAGCACGCGCATCGGACGGCGCATGCCATTCATCCTCGGCGGCACGGCGTGCGCGGTGGTGCTGATGAATCTGCTGCCGCTTTTTGACAACGGCTACGCCGCGACGGGGGAGAAGGCAAAGCTCGTGCTGTTCGTCGTCGCGCTGGGGCTGCTGCTCGTGGCGATGGGGACGTACCGCTCGCCCGCGGTGGCGCTGATGCCGGACGTGACGCCCAAGCCCCTGCGCTCGCGCGCGAACGCGATCATCAACCTGATGGGCGCGGTGGGCGGCATTACCTATCTGCTGACGGCGGCGCTGCTGTATCCCAACAGCAAGACGGCGGGGGTTCAGCACGTGAACTATCAACCGCTGTTTGTCGCGGTGTCGCTGCTGATGGCGGCGGCGGTCGCGGTGCTGTACTTCACGACGAACGAGCCGAAGCTCGCGGCGGCGGAGAAGGAATACGAGGCCGAGCATCCCGAGCAGCAGCTCGTGGAGGAGGAGCCGGACGGCAGTGAGGAGCTGCCCAAAGAGGTCAGGCGCAGCCTTTTGATGATACTTTTCTCCATCGCGCTGTGGTATATTGGCTACAACGGCGTGACGACGTGGTGGACGACGTATGTGGCGCGCGTGATGGGGCAGGGTCTCGGCGGCGCATCGACGTGCCTGCTCGTTGCGACGGGCGGCGCGATCGTTTCGTACATTCCGGTGGGGCAGCTCGCCTCGAGGATCGGCAGAAAAAAGACCATTCAGGGCGGCGTGCTGCTGCTGGCGGCGTGCTTCCTCTCGGGGTACTTCCTCACGACGCACTATCAGCGCATCACGGGCGTGATGTTTGTCGTGTTTGCGCTCGTGGGTCTTGCGTGGGCGGCGATCAACGTCAACTCGCTGCCGATGGTCGTGGAGATGTGCAAGGGCAGCGACATCGGCAAGTTTACGGGCTATTACTACACGTTCTCGATGGCGGCGCAGGTCGTGACGCCGATTTTGGCGGGCACGCTCTTAAAGCACATCAGCTACAGCGTGCTGTTCCCGTATGCCTCGTTCTTCGTGGCATGCAGCTTTGTGACGATGTGCTTCGTGCGCCACGGCGACTGCAAGGTGGAGGCCAAAGGCGGCCTTGCGGCATACGAGGACATGGACGCAGACTAAACGAATACAAGAAGTGATCTAAAATGAAAATTTTACCGATCGTTGTCGGCATCTGCCTGATTTTGGCGCTTGCGTGGGCGATTTTACTGCGCGCGCGGCGTGGGTCGGAGTCGATGCGTGCGATGCGGCAGTTCCGCTATGCGCACCGGGGACTTTACGACAAGGCGGCGGGGATCCCGGAAAATTCGCTCAGCGCGTTTTCGCGCGCCGTGGCGCACGGCTTCGGCGTGGAGCTTGACGTGCATCTGCTGCGCGACGGGTCGCTTGCGGTGTTCCACGACAGCGACATCAGGCGCATGACCGGGCGCGCGGGCTATCTGGAGGATCTGAGCGCGGAAGAGCTCGGAGACTATCCGCTGGACGGGACGAAGGAGACGATCCCGCAGTTTTGCGATGTGCTCGCGCTGTTTGAGGATACGGGGCTGCCGATCATCGTGGAGCTGAAGAGCTTCCGCGATAACTATGCCGCGCTGACGGAACGCACGATGCGCGAGCTTGACAAGTTCCGCGTGGTCTACTGTGTGGAATCGTTTGACCCGAGGTGCGTGGCGTGGGTCAGAAAGCACCGTCCCGAGGTCATCCGCGGGCAGCTGAGCCAGAACTTTTTGAAAGATCGCGGCAAGCTGAGCCTGCCGATGGCGTTTGCGACGACACATCTGCTGAGCAACATCATGGTGCAGCCGGATTTTGTCGCCTATCGGTTTAAGGACAGAAAAAAGTGGGCGCCGCGGCTGTGCCGCAGGATCTACGGCGCGCAGCGCGTATATTGGACGATCCGGTCGAAAGAGGAGCTTTCGATCGCGGAGCGCGAGGGCGCGATCGCTATTTTTGAGCATTTTCTCCCCTGAGTGGGCTTCGCTTTGGAAGAGCGGATGAAAAAGGCAAATCCAGAAAAAGGAAGAAAAATTTATGGCAGAACAGAAAAGGCGCTGGGGCGACCGGCGCGACGCGACGCTGCTGCGGGATACCGATGCGCTGCATTTTATCATGGGCATCATCTATCCCAACCGCGCGGACAACGAGGCGTACATCGCCGAGCGGGTGAACCTTGAGCCGATCAAGGCGTACATCGCGGAGAAGAACTACGAGGGCATCCCCTTTAAGTACACGTTTTTCCACGTGATTCTGACGGCGCTCGCCAAGACGGTCGTGCTGCGGCCGAAGCTCAACCGCTTCTATGCGAACGAGAACTACTACCAGCGCAACAAGGTGACGGCTGGCTTTGTCATCAAGAAGGAGTTTGCCGACGGCAGCGAAGAGGCGATGGCCCTGCTGGAGATAAAGCCTGAGAGCACCATCGACACGATCCACGAGGAGATCCACCAGGAGGTTGCGGCCTGCCGCGAGCAGAAGAAGGTCAACACGACCGACAACAGCATGAATGTGCTCAACAGCCTGCCGCGCTTTTTGTCCAAGGCGGCGGTGCGATTTATCCGCTGGCTCGACAAGCACGGCTGGTGCCCCGATTTCCTGATCGGCAAGGACCCGAACTACAGTTCGGTGTTCATCTCCAACCTTGGTTCCATTCATCTCAAAAGCGGCTACCACCACCTGACGAACTGGGGCACGAGCTCGCTGTTCTGCATCATCGGCGAAAAGAAGTGGACGCCGCTGTACGACGAGCACGGCCTTGTCGAAATGCAGGAGACGGTGGACCTCGGCCTCACCGTGGATGAGCGCATTGCCGACGGCTACTATTACGCAAAGAGCGTGCGCCTTTTCAAGTATCTGCTGGAGCACCCCGCCCTTCTGGAGCGGCCGATGTCGGAGGAGGTAGACTATGAGTGATACGATCGTAAAGACCCCTTGGAAGGATTCTATGGGCGAGGTGCCGATGCACCTTGAATACTTCGACGGCTCGATGTTCGAGGCCGTGGAGCAGATCGCCAAGAAATATCCGGGCAACATCGCCTTTACCTTTATGGGAAAGTCGACGACTTACCGCCAGATGATCCGCGAGATCGAGCAGTGCGCCAAGGCGCTCAAGACCATCGGCGTGCGCGAGGGCGACAAGGTGACCATCGCCATGCCGAACTGCCCGCAGGCCATCTATATGTTCTACGCCGTCAACCTCGTCGGCGGCATTGCGAACATGATCCATCCGCTGTCGGCGGAGAAGGAGATCGAGTTTTATCTCAACGCCTCGGAAAGCGTGGCGGCGGTGACGCTCGATCAGTTCTACAACAAGTTTGAAAAGGTGCGCGAGCGCACGAAGGTCGTCAACATGATCATCGCAAGCGTGCGCGACGCGCTGTCCCCGACGATCAAGGCGGGCTATATGCTCACCGAGGGACGCAAGATCGAGAAGATCCCTGAGGACGCGCCGGTCATCATGTGGAAGGACTTCATGAAGCTCTCCCGCTCCTGCTACTATAAGACCTATAAGGTCAAGCGCGAGGGCGCGGACCCCGCCGTGATCCTCTATTCCGGCGGTACGACCGGCACAACAAAGGGCATCGTGCTGACGAACAAGAATTTCAATGCCCTCGGCCAGCAGGTCATCGCGGCGAACCCGATGTTCCGCCCCGGTGACCGTATGCTGGCGGCGATGCCGCTCTTCCACGGCTTCGGCCTCGGCGTGTGTGTGCACACGATGCTCTCGCAGGGCGGACGCTGCATCCTGATCCCGCGCTTTACGGCTAAGAGCTATGCCAAGCAGATCGTGAAGTACAAGTGCAACTTCATCGCCGGTGTGCCGACACTTTATGAAGCGCTGCTGCGTCTGCCGAGCATGGACGGGGCGAACCTCAGCTCGCTCAAGGGCGTATTCTCCGGCGGCGACAGTTTGTCGATCGAGCTGAAGAAGAAGTTCGACAAGTTCCTCTATGACCACAAGGCGTCCATTCAGGTGCGCGAGGGCTACGGCACGACCGAGACAGTCACGGCCTGCTGCCTGACACCGCCGCACATGTTCAAGGAGGGCTCCATCGGCCTGCCGTTCCCGGATACCTACATCAAGATCGTGGAGCCGGACACCGACCGGGAGGTTCCTTACGGGCAGGAGGGCGAGATCCTGCTCGCGGGTCCGACCGTGATGAAGGAGTACATGAACAACCCCGAGGAAACGGCGCAGACGCTGCGCACACACGCCGACGGCCTCACGTGGGTCTACACGGGGGATCTCGGCGTGATGGACGAGCAGGGCTTCATCTACTTCCGCGGCCGCGCCAAGCGCATGATCATTTCCTCGGGCTACAACGTCTATCCGGGGCAGATCGAGAACATTCTCGACGCGCACGAGTATGTGCAGATGAGCTGCGTCATCGGCGTGCCCGACCCCTACAAGATGCAGAAGGTCAAGGCTTTCGTCAAGCTTGCCGCCGGTGTGCCCGCGACCGAGGACACGAGACAGGCGCTGCTCGCCTACTGCCGCAAGAATGTGGCGAAGTACGCCATGCCGTATGACATCGAGTTCAAGGAGGATATGCCCAAGACCTTGGTTGGAAAGGTAGCCTACCGCCAGCTGGAGGAAGAAGAACTCGCCAAGATCAAGGCGCAGGAAGAATAAGACGCTTCCTTTGAAACAACAAAAAAGTCAAGCCGGAAGGCTTGACTTTTTTTGTCAGTTCATGGCGTCTGCGTTGAGAGAGAAGAGAAGCTCGACGCGCGCTTTGAGCAGAGGGTGCTCGTTTAGTTCCGAGTCGGCGGCGAGAAGCTGCTCGGCAGCGGACTGTGTTTCATGCAGGAGGGATAAGTTGCAGGAGAGATCGGCGACGCGAAGGGCGGGCAGACCGTGCTGGCGCGAGCCGAAAAAGTCGCCCGGGCCGCGCAGGCGGAGATCTTCCTCCGCGATGGCGAAGCCATCGTTCGTGGAGGACATGATCTTGAGGCGCGCCTTGTTTTCCTCGCCCTTGTTGTCGGAAACGAGGACGCAGTAGGACTTGTGCTGTCCGCGCCCGACGCGGCCGCGCAGCTGGTGGAGCTGGGAGAGGCCGAAGCACTCGGCGTTTTCGATGAGCATGAGCGCGGCGTTCGGCACGTCGACGCCGACCTCGATGACGGTGGTGGAAACGAGAACATCGATCTCATGCGCGGTAAAGGCGCGCATGACGGTATCCTTCTCCTTCGGTTTCATCTTGCCGTGGATGGGGGCGACGCGAAGGTCGGGGAAAACTTCCGCTTGCAGGTGCGCTGCGTAGGCGGTGACGGCCTTGCGCTCGTCGGGCAGCTCGTCGTTTTCCGCGACCATGGGGCAGACGATGTAGGCTTGCCTGCCCTCCTGCACGAGCTTGCGCAAAAAAGCGTAGATGCGCGCGTGATAGCTCGAGGGAACGGCGAAGGTGTCGATCTTCTGCCGCCCGGGGGGGAGCTCATCGAGAACGGACACGTCGAGATCGCCGTAAATCATCAGCGCGAGCGTGCGCGGAATGGGCGTTGCCGACATGACGAGAAGATGCGGGTTTTCCCCCTTGGCGGACAGCGCTGCGCGCTGATCGACGCCGAAGCGATGCTGCTCGTCGGTGACGACGAGACCGAGGTTCTGGTACTGCACATCAGGTGAGAGCAGGGCGTGCGTGCCGATGACGAGGGTAAGCTCGCCGGAGCGGAGTGCTTCGTTCAGGGCGCGGCGCTCCCTGGCCCTGGTCGAGGCCGTGAGCAGCGCGCAGGAGATGCCGAGGGGTGTGAGCAGCGGCGCGAGCGAGCGGTAGTGCTGCTCGGCGAGGATCTCGGTCGGCGCCATGAGGGCGCATTGAAGACCGTTTTTCGCGGCCATGTAAATGGCGGCGGCAGCGACCATCGTTTTGCCTGAGCCGACATCACCCTGACAGAGGCGGTTCATCGGGCGATCGAGCGAGAGGTCGCGCGCGATGTCGTCGACGGCGCGGCGCTGCGCAGCGGTGAGGGAAAAGGGAAGAGCTGCAAAAAAAGGCGAGAGGTCGACCGTTTTGCACAGCTTTCCCGCGACGAACGTGCGGCGCGAGCGCAGCAATTTAAGCCCCAGCGCGAGCAGAAACAGCTCTTCGAAGGCAAGGCGGCGGCGCGCGGCGGCAAGGGCTTCGTCACCCGTGGGGAAATGGATATTCTCATAGGCAAAGCGGGTGTGGCAGAGCTGATGGGCAAGGCGCACGTCCTCGGGCAGAATGTCGGGCAGTTCGTCGACGCAGGCGGCAAGCCCCTGCTCGACGGCCTTATAGAGCATCGACTGGCTGACGCCCGCTGCGAGCGGGTAGATGGGCATGATGCGGCCCGTGATCTGATGCGCGCCCTCGCGCTCGAAGAGGGGATTGGTCATCTGCAAGCGGCGGGGCGTGCCCTCGGCGCGGCCGTAGAACACATAGGTTTCGCCGGTGTGGAATGTATTTTTGAGGTAAGATTGGTTGAAATAGGTCAGCTCCAGCGCGCCGCTTTCGTCAACGACGCGGAGTTTGACGAGGTCAAGCCCCTTGCGGATACGCGAGAGCTTTGCTTCACCCGCGACGACGGCGCACACGCAGCTCATTTCGCCGGGGATGAGGTCAGCGATTTTTTTGCAGGTGCGGCGATCTTCGTAGGCACGGGGAAAATAGGACAGGAGGGAGCGCAGGTCGGTGATGCCGAGCCTGGCAAGTGCCTTGGCGCGCGCTTCGCCCACGCCTTTAATGAAGCGGATGTCGGTGTTGAGCGTCGCCATGCGGTGGACCCCCTTTACAAATGCGGTGTCTGTCTATTATAATCAACTTGGATGGAAATGAAAAGACCCTTTGCAAGGATGAAGAAAGGAGTATTGTCATGCAGAAGAAACATTCCGGAAAGATGGGCGCGATCGCGCTGCCGGTCGCGCTGATCGCCGCGGCGGTCGGAGTCCTCTTATGGATGCTGACCGGTGCGCAGGGATACCGCGCGGCGGACTGGACAGACACAGACGGGCAGCGCTACTACCGCAACCTGGTGACGCATCAAGCCTTTGCGGCGGACGTTGACTGGGACGGGAGCGACGGCGCGGTGATCGTCATTCCCGATGAAGTGCACGGCTACAAGGTGACGGCGCTCGGCGGGTATATCGGCCGCGGTGTGCCGACGGCGTTTGCGCTGAACGCGCCGGAGATATGGAATACCCAGGTCGTCTTCGGTGACGAGAAAGTTGCGGCGGACGTGGAAAAGGACTATCCGAACGCGAAGATCGTCGACTGCACGGTGACACTGCGGCTTGGGAGGAACGTGAAAGCGCTGAACGAGGTCAGCTGCTTCGGCTGGCAGGGCTATGACGAAAACGGAGCCGAGACAGTGTGGCGTCTGCGCTGGAACGTCGAATGCGACGAGGGAAATGAGACGTTTTACGCCAAGGGCGGGCGGCTGTATCGCTGCGCGGATGGGGCGGCTGTGGAAGCGTTCCGCTGCGCGTGATGCAGCGCGGCAGCGCTGCTTTTGGCCCTGCACGGTGCAGGGACGCGGGAAAGGGGGCCATTCTCTCACGTGAGAGAATGGCCCCCTTGAACCCCCAAGAGAACGCGAGGGGATGGCCCCTCAACCCCCGACATTGCCGGTCTGGGGCTTGAAGAGCTGCTCAGCCTGCGGAATCAGGTGCGGTGTACATGGCTTCGCCATGAATCTCTGCGAGTCGTTACCGGTATCAACCGCGCCTTACTTCGTGAGGCGCGTGTGACGGGAGACCGGCGGCAGACTGCCTGCGGGCGCGGCATTGCTGCGCTCGCCGCGCTTTTCAGTCTTCTGCTGGAATTAGTTTGATGTGGGCGATGTAGTATTTGACGGGGTCTTTGGGTGGGGGTGGTTTGAGAGTAAAATCTTCACAGGCGGGGGTGTCCGCCTCTCGTTTTTTGCAGCGCCTGCTGGTGCAGTGACCGTAGTACAATGCCCTGTATTCTCCATCGGTAAAGATATAATGTCTGCGAAAATGCTCGCAATCATTGCAGGTTTGCTTCTCCATGAAATCACCTCAATGCTCATTTTAGGACAATATGTCCAAAAAGTCAATAGGACATATTGTCTTACGATATAATCGCAGTGGTGATGTAAATGAAGTTACGGATTCGTGATTTGCGGGAGGATAAAGACTTCACGCAAAAGCAGATCGCAGAATTTTTGATGTGCGACCAGTCGCTCTATTCCAAATACGAGCGCGGTGAGCGAGCGCTTCCGCTGGAATACGCCGGGCAGCTCGCCGGATTCTACCATACAAGCATCGACTATCTCGTCGGCCTGACCGACGAAAAAGAACCCTATCCCCGCGAGAAACGCACCACCTAACCGCGGCGAGGCCGCGCGCAGGCATTTGCATTCCGGAGGCATAAAGACTGCTCGAGCCTCAGACTGCCAATCGAAACCTTTCTCTTGGGGGATTTAAAGGGGGCTATTCTCTTTCGTGAAAGAGAATAGCCCCCTTTTCCCGTGCAGCGCCGCTGGCGCTGCTTCCACGTGCCCTTTAGGGCGCAAAAAAAGAGGGGCCTTGGCCCCTCTTTTCAGTTGCGGACATAGTCGACGTATTGGAATTTGAGACCGTTTTCCTCAAAAACTTCGCTCTCGGAATCGATGCGCCAGTCGGGATTGTCGTCGAGGTTGGGGAAGAAGCTGTCGGCGTCCGGGTCGGCGTCGACCTTGGTGACATAGACGCGGTCGCAGCGGGCGAGCAGCGCCATGTAGACGCTGGCACCGCCGATGACGATGGCATCGTCGCCGCCGAGAGCGGCAGCCTCATCAAACGAGTGGGCAATCTCCGCGCCGGGAATGTCAAGGTCGCGGTGGGAGAGGACGATGTTGCGGCGATCCTTGAGGGGGCGGCCGCCGGGGAAGGTGTCGAGGGTCTTGTGGCCGAGAATGACGGTCTTGCCGACGGTGAGCGAGCGGAAACGCTTGTGATCGTCGGAAATGAGGAACAGCAGCGCGCCGTCGCGGCCGATGCCCCAGCTTTTGGAAACGCAGACGATTGCGGTCATAGTATCAACTCCATGGCTTTCTCTATAAATTTTGCCGGTGCAAAAGGTCAGACGGCAATAGGGATCTTATCTTCAAAGGGACTGAAACAGTAGTTTTCCAGGCGGACACTGTCGGGCGTGAAGGCGTAGAAATCCGTCACGGCAGGGTCGAGGGAAAATTCAGGAGCAGGGTGCTCGGGCTCGGAGAGCATTTTTTCGATGATGGGAATGTGGCGGTCGTAAATGTGCGCGTCAGCGATGACGTGGACGAGTTCGCCTGCCTTGAGCCCGGAGACCTGCGCGAACATGTGGACGAGCACCGCGTACTGGCAGACGTTCCAGTTGTTGGCGGCGAGCATGTCCTGCGAGCGCTGGTTCAAGATGGCGTTCAGCGTGCCGTTTGATACGTTGAAGGTCATGGAGTAGGCGCAGGGGTACAGATGCATTTCGTGAAGATCTTCGAAGTTGTAAAGATTGGTGAGAATGCGGCGGGAAGCGGGGTTGTGCTTGAGATCGTAGAGCACGCGGTCGACCTGGTCGAACAGGCCTTCTTTGTACTGGTGCTTTACGCCGAGCTGATAGCCGTAGGCCTTGCCGATGGAGCCGGTTTCGTCTGCCCAGGCGTCCCAGATGTGGGAGGAAAGGTCATGGACGTTGTTGGACTTTTTCTGCCAGATCCAGAGGAGCTCATCCACCGCGCTCTTAAGGTAGGTGCGGCGAAGCGTGAGAATGGGGAACTCCCGCTGCAAATCATAGCGGTTGACAAAACCGAACTTCTTGATGGTATGGGCAGGGGTGCCGTCGGCCCAGTGGGGGCGGACGGTAAGGTCATCGTCGCGCACACCGTTTTGCAGAATATCAAGGCAGTTGGCGCGAAAGACCTGATCAGCGTAACTCATGGCGGACTCCTTATTTCGTCTCGCAGCCGGCAGCGCGAATGGCAGCAAGCGCCAGCTCAAGGGTGGGGTCGACGTTGGGGTAATCCAGACGATAAATATCGAACGCGGGGGGAAGCTCGGTGCAGCCGAGAATGAGCACCTCGGCACCGCGCGCGAGCAGATGCTCGCAGGCCGCGCGGAACGCGGTTGCGTCGTGCGTGAGGTCGCCTGCCTTGACGCCGTTATAGATGATGTCCATGACGGCGGCCTGATCGGCTGGATCGTCAGGGGTCAGAAGGTCAACGCCGCTGCCGGCAAATGTGCGCTGATAGATGCCGGTCTGCACGGTGCCGTCGGTCGCAAGAAGGCCGGCACATTTGATGCCGCGAGCCTTGAGTGCATCGCGCGTAATGGCGATCATGTGCAGAACGGGAATGGAAACAGAGGAGGCGACGGCATCGTAAAAATTATGCGCGGTGTTGCAGGGCATGATGAGAAAATCTGCGCCGATGGACGCAAGGCGCTGCGCGCTCTTGACCATCTCGGGTACGGGGTCTGCGCCGCCGTGAAGGAGCGCGGCCGTGCGGTCGGCGATATTCGTGTTGGAGTCGATACACACGCGCGGGTGCGCCTGATCGCAGGCAGCGGCGGTGTGGAGGGTGATCTTCTGAAAAAGGTCGGCAGTGGCGAGAGGCCCCATGCCGCCGAGGATACCGATGACCTTTTTATCACTCATGGAGGAGCCCTTTTCCTTTCTTCTCCAGCAGCTTCTGTTCATGCTTCGGGAGGGCGGCAAGCTCGCGGTCGCGCAGAATGATCTTCTTGAGACCTTCGACGGCGACCTTGACGGAGGTGGTGGTGTCCTCGCTCATGTCCTGATCGAGACCGGCCTTTTCGCGCTCCTGATTCCAGACAACGTGGAAGCAGGAGCCGCAGCGGCAGCCGAGCGCGGCGGCAACGACGAACATTGCGGCGGATTCCATCTCGCTCGCCTTGACGCCGAGGCGCTTCCAGCTCTCCCACTTCTGGAGGAGCTCATAGTAGACGGGGCTCTTTTCCGGGGAGTGCTGACCGTAGAAGCTGTCCTTGCATTGGACGACGCCGGTGTGGGTGCAGTAGCCGAGCTCCTCGGAAGCCTGACGAAGGGCGAGAGTCACGTCGAAGTCGGCAACGGAGGGGAACTCGATGGGGGCATACTCAAGAGAGGTGTGCTCAAAGCGAATGGCACCGGTGGCAACGACGATGTCGCCGGACTTGACGGAAAGGTCGATGCCGCCGCAGGTGCCGGTGCGGATAAAGGTGTCCGCGCCGAGCTGGTGCAGCTCTTCCATGGCGATGGCGGCAGAGGGGCCGCCGATGCCGGTGGAGCAGACGGAGACCTTTTCGCCGAGAAGCGTGCCGGTGTAGGTGGTGTATTCGCGGTTGCGCGCGACGAGATGCGCATCATCGAAAAGGGCAGCGATGGAGGGGCAGCGGCCGGGGTCGCCGGGCATGATCACATAGCGGCCGACCTCGCCCTTGGCGCAGTGGATATGATAAAGACGTTCCAGTTCATGCATGATAAATGCGCTCCTTTTCTGTAAATTCTATAAAATGATAGAAAAATTATATCAGATGCGAAAGAAGTGTGCAATGGTACAGAAGTAAAGATATGAGCAAAAAGAGGGCTTGCGCTTTGTGCATGAAGCAGACTATAATGAGACGACAAAATGCGAAAAGAGGGTACATTATGGGCTACAAAGCGGTTCTTTTTGACATGGACGGGACGCTGCTCGACACGCTGGAGGATCTGCGCGACAGCACAAATCATGTGCTGCGGCAGATGGGCTATCCTGAAAGAAGCCTGGAAGAAATGCGCCGGTTCGTCGGCAACGGGGCAGAGATGCAGATCCGCCGCGCCGTGCCGGAGGGAACGAGCGAGGAGAACATCAGGAAGGCACTTACGGCATACCGCGCGTACTATGAGGAGCATTGCCGGATCAAGACGAAGGTGTACGACGGGCTGCCGGGCATGCTGTGCGAACTGAAAAAACACGGCGTGAAGACGGCGGTGGTGTCGAACAAACCAGATGCGGCGGTGAAAAAGCTGAGCTGCGAGTATTTCGGCGATCAGATGGATTACGCTATTGGAGCGAGCGACGGCGTGCGCTGCAAGCCATATCCCGACATGGTCGAGGCGGCATTGCGCGCGCTGGGCGCGGAAAAAAAGGACGCCGTGTTCGTCGGAGACAGCGAAGTGGACGTGCAGACGGGGCTGAACGCGGGGCTGCCGGTCATCGCGGTGAGCTGGGGCTTCCGGCCGCGCGAGGTGGTCATTGCTGCGGGCGCTGAGAAGATCGCGGACAACGCAAGCGAGCTGAAACAGTATATTCTGGAATAACCCCCGGCATTTGGCGGCGGAGGAACCCTTCGCGCCATGCGCAGAAAAATCAATATTGGGAGGGGCATCTCTTTTTTGAGAGATGCCCCTCCTTTTTGCTGCCGCGCGCTGCGCGGCATTTTTTGCGCCCAAAATTTGAAGCGCTGTGTATGTGACCGTGCAACAAACCCGGCTGTGCGGGGCTTGGGTGAAAAGAGAATTGCGAAACGGGGGGATCCGATGGAGAAAAAGGAAGTGCGGCGCGAGGACGTGATCGAAGCGCTCAAGGAGATCGCCTTTGGCAGGGTAAATCACGGCGTGGAGCTTGCATATCTGGAAGATCCGACGGCTGAGCGCATCCGGAAGATGGATCTATCGACGGTGGCGGAATTCAAACGGGGCGCAAACGGCGCGGTGGAGATCAAATTTGTCGACCGGGTGAAGGCACTCGGCACGCTCTATGAGATGCTGGGCGGCGGAGACGAGAACGAGGCGGCGGAATTTTTGCAGGCGCTGGAGCAGGCGGGAGAGGAGAGAGAGCCTTGGCGGGAGTGAAGCGGTTTTCCGCCAAGCAGAAAACGGCGATGACCTGGTGGGCGGAGCCGCGATACAGAGAATATGACGCGATCATCTGCGACGGGGCGGTGAGAAGCGGCAAAACGCTTTCGATGGGACTGGGCTTTTTCCTGTGGGCGATGCGGCGGTTCAACGGAGAGCAGTTTGCGCTGTGCGGAAAGACGATCGTTTCGCTGCGGCGCAATGTGCTGCACGAGATCTTGCCAAAGGTGACGGCGCTGGGCTTTCGCTGCGAGGAAAAACGGAGCGAGAATCTGGTGATCGTGCGAAGCGGAGGACGGGAGAACCGGTTTTACCTCTTTGGCGGATACGACGAGGGGAGCGCGGCGCTCATTCAGGGCGTGACGCTGGCGGGCGTGCTGTTCGACGAGGCGGCGCTGATGCCGAGATCATTTGTGGAGCAGGCGAGCGCGCGATGCAGCGTGGCGGGCAGCAAGCTGTGGTTCAACTGCAATCCCGAGGGGCCGATGCACTGGTTTTACCGCGAGTGGATCCTGCGCGCGGAGGAACGCGGGGCGCTGTATCTGCACTTTACGATGGAGGATAACCCATCGCTTTCACCGCGCATCCGCTCACGCTACGAAAAGGCGTACAGCGGGACCTTTTACCGGCGGTTCATTCTGGGAGAGTGGACGGCGGCGAAGGGACTCATCTACGACTTTTTTTCGCCGCAGGAGTATTGCGTGCGTGCGCCGGAAAAGCCATGGGAGAGGGTGCGCATTTCCGTCGACTACGGGACGGTGAATCCGACGAGCTTCGGGCTGTGGGCGCTGAGGGACGGCGTGTGGTACCGGGTGCGGGAGTATTACTACGACTCGCGCAAGGAGGGGCGGCAGAAAACAGACGCGGAATATGTGGAAGATCTCAGGAAATTTGCGGCAGGGGAGAATGTGGAGCGGGTGATCGTCGACCCGTCGGCGGCAAGTTTTATCGAAGCGCTGCGGCGGGCGGGCTTTCCCGTGAGCAAGGCGGACAACGATGTGCTGGACGGCATCCGCGTGACGGCAAATCTCTTGAAGCAGAGAAAAATCGTGATCTGCGAGGGCTGCGGGAGCTGTCTTGAAGAGATCGCCGGCTATTGCTGGGAGGACGGCGGGACAGGGCGCGACAGGCCGAAGAAGGAAAGAGATCACGCGATGGACGAAATGCGGTATTTTGCCGCGTCGATTGCAAAGAAAGAACGCGGCAGCGGCATTGCGCTGCGCACGGTGGAGCGCACGGCGCGATGAACAAAACGGAAAAGGAGAGGACAGGATGAAAAAACCCTGGCAGAAGGAAAGAAGCACGGGCGGCGAGGCGGCCGTGCAGCTCCGCGGCGGCGGACGGAACGCATTTGGGCGGCTTTCGGGCTATGTGCCGTTGCTGGACGGAGAAACGGCGCTGTATCGGGAAGTACGCGAGGCGGTGCCGGTGGTAGACGCGGCGATCTGCAAGCTGATTCGGCTGACGGGCGGCGTGCGCGTGATGTGCAGCGATGAACGGGCCGAGCAAGGCTTGCGGCAATTCCTGCGCGAGGTGCCGGTGGGACGCGGACAGCGGGGCATCAACGCATTTTTGGACTGCTATCTGGACTCGCTGCTCACTTGCGGACGCGCGGTGGGTGAGATCGTGCCGGACGCGGAAGGACGCGAGATCGCGGCGGTGCTGTGCGCGAACGTTGCGCAAGTGGAAGTGCGCGAGGGAGACAATCCGCTGGAATGCTGTCTGTGCGGCGTGGACGCCTGCGGACGCAGCGTACCGCTCGCGTTTCAGGAGCTGCTGCTCTTTACGCCGCTCAACCCGGAGACAGAACACCCCTACGGCGTTTCGATGCTGCGCTCGATGCCGTACTTAACGGGGCTGCTGCTGAAAATTTATGACGCGATGGGGAAGAACTGGGATCGCTGCGGCAACGTGCGCTTTGCCGTTGTCTATAAGCCGCAGGACGGGGAGCTTGACCGCGGGGCGGCGCAGGAGCGCGCCGAGCAGATCGCCGAGGAATGGTCGCGGGCGATGCAGGAAGGCAGAAACGGCAGCGTGCGCGACTTCGTATCGGTGGGCGATGTGTCGATCAAGGCCATCGGCGCGGACAACCAGATCCTCGACAGCGAAATACCGGTGCGGCAGATCCTGGAGCAGCTGGTGGCAAAGACGGGACTGCCGCCGTTTATGCTGGGGCTGAACTGGTCTTCGACCGAGCGAATGAGCTCGCAGCAGGCGGATATGCTGACAAGCGAGATCACGGCGCTGCGGCGCACGCTTGAGCCGGCGGTCGGGCGCATCTGCACGCTGTGGCTGCGCATGCACGGCTACGACTGCGGCGTGACGGTGGACTGGGAGGACATCAATTTGCAGGACGAGGTGGAGGAAGCAAAGGCGGCGCTCTACTTGCAGCAGGCAAGAAAACTCAAGCAGGAAAACGACGAAGCGGAGGGAAAATGAGCATGGAAGTGAGAAAAGAGAGCAACGGACTCAAAAACAGCATGGTAACGCGCGAGGAGCTGGCGATCATCAATCGGTTTACAAAGCGAGCGCTCAAAGAGGACGAGGTATACACCTTTGCCGTGCGGCTGTGCGACAACGAGGTGGACAGGGACGGCGAGCGCTTCCCGCGCACGACGCTTGAAGAGCTGGCCGAACTGTTTGTAGGCAAGAGCGGCATCTTCGACCACGAATGGACGGCGCGGGGACAGGCGGCGCGCATCTACCGCACGGAGATCGTGGAGGAAGAGGGCGTTTGCTCGCAGGGCGAGGGGCGCTGCTATCTCAAGGGCTATGCGTATATGCTGCGCGGCGGCGCGAACGACGCGCTGATCGAAGAGATCGAGGGCGGCATCAAAAGAGAAGTGAGCGTGGGGTGCAGCGTGGAGAGATGCGTATGCTCCATCTGCGGCGGAGACATTGGCACCTGCGCGCACAGGAAGGGAGAAAAGTATGGCGGCAAGGTCTGCTGCGCAGAGCTGACGAATGCACAGGACGCGTATGAATGGAGCTTTGTGGCGGTGCCGGCGCAGCCGAGGGCGGGCGTTTTGAAGCGCTGCGGCGGCGAAGAGAACGGCACGCTCAAGGCGCTCGTCAAGCGACGCGGCTCGCGAGCGAACCAGAAGGAGCTGGAAACGCTTGAACAGCAGGCGGCGCTGGGCAAACGCTATTTGAGCGAGCTGCGCGGCGAGGTGAAGCGGCTGGTGCTCGTCTGCGAGCAGGAGGCGGACGGCGCGACGATCGAAAAGATGGCGGCAAAGCTCGATGAGGAAGAGCTGAGAGAGATGGAACGGCTGTACCGCGTGAAGGCGGCGAAAAAGCTGGGGCTGCGCACGCAGCTCACCTACGGCGAGAAAATGAAGGCGGCTGAGGACGAAAACGACTTCCGCGTGTGAGAGAGGAACAAAAAGCGAAAGCGCTTTTTGGATAGAACAACAAATTCAAGGAGGAACTTTTATGGGCATTTCTTATGACGGCATCGGCGAATGGTGCGCAACGTTTGGCTGCGGCAAGGTGAAGGAGGGCGACGTTGTCAAGGTGGGCGCGAACGGATCGGCGGACGCGTGCGGTGCAGGCGACAGCTTTTGCGGCGTGGTGCGCGCCATCGCGCGCGATGGCAAGGCGTGCAGCGTGCAGCTCGGCGGTATTGCAACGGTGAACTATAGCGGCGAGAACGCGCCGATCCCGGGCTACGGCAAGCTGAGCGCCGACGCTGCGGGCGGCGTGAGCGTAGACGCGAGCAAGGGAAGAGAGTATCTGATCCTTGCGGCGGACAGCGCGGCGAAAACTGTGACGATCAAACTTTAATCTGGGGGAGGAAATGGGAAAAATGACGTATCAGTATGAAAATGTGAAGCTCGAAAAGGGTATGTACGGGCAGAACGGGAAGAGCTTTCTGAAGGTGCTTGAAGGCCTCGACCCGAGCGAGAGCTACAAGGGCACGGCGCTCGAGGGTCTGGACGCCTTCCAGCGTCAGCTCAAGCGCTTTGACATCCACGTCAAGGGCGCGGGCAGCGACATGGTGGAGAAGTTCTTCCACACGAGCGAAAGCTCCGTGCTGTTCCCGGAGTTTGTCTCCCGCGTGGTGCGCCAGGGCATGGAGAGCGACATCCTGCCCGACATCACTGCGACGGTGACAAATTTTGACGGCATGGACTACCGCTCTATCGCGTCTGTTCCGACGGACGACGACAAGGAGCTCAAGCGCGTGGAAGAGGGCGCGAGCATTCCGACGACCAGCATCCGCACGCAGGAAAATCTTGTGAAGCTCCACAAGCGCGGCAGAATGCTGGTGGCGTCCTACGAGGCGATCCGCTTCCAGCGACTCGACCTCTTCTCTGTGACGCTGCGCCAGATCGGCGCGTACATCGCGCGTATGCACTTAAAGGACGCCATCGACGTTTTGATGAACGGCGACGGCAACGGCAACGCTGCCGACAGCTTTGTGATCGGCGATGGTAAGATCGGCGGCACGAAGGGAGAGCTGAGCTATGATGCGCTGCTGGGCTTCTGGTCGCAGTTTGACCCCTACACGATGAACACGCTGCTGATGGGCAACGATATGATGCTGAAAATGCTCAAGCTGCAGGAATTCCAGAACCCGCTGACGGGCCTTAACTTCCAGGGCACGGGTACGCTTGCAACGCCGCTGGGCGCGAAGCTCCTGCGCACGAGCGCGATGCCCGAGGGCAAGATCATCGGCCTTGACAAGGACTATGCGCTCGAGCGCATCTGCGGCAGCGAGGTGATGGTGGAATATGACAAGCTCATCGACCGCCAGCTCGAGCGCGCGGCCATCACGAGCATTTCCGGCTTTGCAAAGCCCTATCAGGAGGCCTCGAAGGTGCTGTCCTTGCAGTAAAAGAGCAAGGGGGGAAGCAAAATGGCGGAGAGCATGAGCGGGCAGATCGTTTCGATCGCCTGCGCGCTGAGCAAGGCGGACGAGGGCGAGAAGGCGCTGCTTGAAATGATTTGCAAGGCGCAGGAGGAACAGCTTGCGCGCACGTTGAAAGAGGGCGTTGCCCGAGAGGACTGCGAGAGCGCGTTTATCTGCGCGGCAGCATTTTTGTCGGCGGCGGCGATCGAGAATGCAAGAGCGGGCGGGGAGGAGGTATCCTCCCTGCGCGCAGGAGACCTGACGGTGACGAAGCGCTCTGCGGGCGAAGGGAGCAGACGGCTTAATGCACTGCGTGAGCAGGCGTGGGCGCTGATGCGCCCGTATACGACAGACGGCGGATTCTGCTTCCGCGGGGTGGAGGCATGAAGCAGGCGCTGAGTGAGGCATTCGTGCGCTACGGCATGAGCGTTGCGGTGGCGCACGGCGAAAAAAAGACGCAGACAAAGGCTTTTTTGCAGCCCGTGAAGAGGGAGAACGGCGAGGAGCCGTTCTCCGTAACGCCGCTGGGCGCGGTGAGCGACGAGTGCTGGCGGTATCTGGGGCCTGCGGAAGTCGAGATCGCGATGGGTGATCTTGTGCAGAGCGGAGCGCGGGAATATGTTGTGCGCGCGGCGGCACCGTTCTATACGGGCGAGGAGATCGTCTATTACTGGGCGATGCTGCACCCGAAGGAGGAAGAAGCATGACGGCGGTCGGACAGGTGAAACGCGCGGTGATGGCCGCCATCGCCGCGGCGGGCGGCGCAGCGGTGGAGAGCTACAGCGTAGAACAGCTCAAGTGCTATCAGACGGCGGTAGCGGCGGTGGGCGCGAAGGAAACGGTGATCGACGAGAGCGGTGCGATCGAATATCTGGGGGAGAAAACCGATGAAAAAACGCAGCAGCCGGTTTCCGTTTACGGGCGCAGAATGCGCCTGACGCTGCTGCTCGAGGTGTATGCGCCGAGAGAGTTGGGCGCGGCAGGCTGCGAAACGGCAGCGGAAACGGTGACGCAGGCACTGATGACGGCACTGCCGGAGGGATTGAAGCTCAAAACGATCCAGTGGGGAAAAGCCGGTTGGGACAAGACGGCGGGCATGTTCCGGCTGGAGGCAAACGCAAAGTATGCAGCGTACTTCGTTGCGGAGGCGGCGGAGGACGAGACGGTGTTTACCGATTTTGTATTGAAAGGCACGGTGAAAGAATGTGAATAACATGATCCATGAGCGGCCGGGCGTGTATTCGTCCTATGACGCATCGAGCGTGGTGAGCGCGAGCGCAGCGGCGAAGACGATCGGCGCGGCGGCAGTTGCGGCAAAGGGAGAGGCGAACAAAGTGGCGCTTATCACCTCCTACGAAGAGGGGAAGAGCGTATTCGGCGAGGATACGAGCGGTGTGTATGGCATGAGCACGCTGCTCAAATTCCTCTTTGCCAACGGTGCGGGTGCGGTGAAGGCAGTGGCGGTAGGCAAGAAAGAGGGCGCGAATGCGGACTATGAAAGCGCATTTGCGGCGCTGAGCGGCGAGGAAGACGTGGGCGTGATGGTGTGTGACAGTGCCGAAGAGAGCGTGCATCTGAACCTGAAAGCTGCGGTGGAGAGTGCGTCGGCGGCAAGGTATGAATGCATTGCGGTCGTCGGCGGTACGGCGGAAACGGTTGCGCAGATGGTGGATCACGCAAAGGCGATCAACAGCGAACGCGTGGTGCTGGTGGGACCGGATATCGCATCGGACGAAAAGGAAACTGTGAGCGCGGTGTTTGCCGCGGCGGCGGTGGCAGGCGTGATCGCGGGGAATACTGACCCATCGGTACCGATCAACGGCGCGGAACTGACGCTGTTCGGGGCGGCGGGCAAGAGACTGAGCGACAATGAGATCGACCAACTGGTGCGCGGCGGCGTGACGCCGATCGAAACGGTGGGCGGTTTTTCCTCTCCGGTGCGCGGGATCACGACGAAGACTTCCAGCGGCGGCGCGGCAGACACGACATGGAGAGAGCTTACGACGATCCTGATCGTGGACGAGGTCATTCCGACGATCCGCACTTCTCTGCGTGCGCGATTTGCACGCAGCAAGAATACCGCGCAGAGCCGCGGCGCCATTCGCTCGCAGGTGGTGCTGGAGCTCGAGGAAATGAAAAGCCGCGAGATCGTGGACAGCTACGGCGAGGTGAAGGTGAGCGCGCTCAAGAGCGATCCGACGGTGTGTCTCGTGGAGTTCAGCTTTACGGTAGCGCACGGGCTGAACCGCATTTATCTGACGGCGCACATCACGGTGTAAGGAGGAGAAAACATGGCGAATACGGTATTGCCGCTGAGCAGCGACATTTATCTGGAAGTCGACGGGAAAAAGGTGGCAGTGGTACAGAGCTACACGACCAGAGCGACGCGCACGAGCCGCGAGATCGAGGCATTTGGCGAAACCGAGCCGGTGGCGACGATCGCGGGCGCGAACAAGTATACACTGGAACTGAGCCGCCTGTATGCGACGGATGAGGCCATCAGCGACGGCATCAACTTTTACGATCTGAACGACTTCTCGCTTGTGATCTGCAAGCCGGATAAGCGCATCATCTACTCGCAGTGCCGCTGGAGCAGCATTGAGGAGGCAGGCAAGCTCGGCGATCCGGCGGCAGAGAAGGTGACGATCATCGCGCGCAAGCGCATGGAGATCGCAAACTGATGGACGAGATGCTGCTGAACTTTCTGGGGCGCGAGCGGGAGAGAATGGTTCGCATCGGGGAGAAAACGTGCGTGATGAGGCTGCTTTCGGCACGGGAGACGCTTGTACTGCGGCGCGAGATCGCGCAGCTTGATTGTGCGGACGAGGAGGAGCGGGCACTGCGTGCAAACGCAGCGCTGCTCGAAAAAAGTCTGACGGAAAACGGCGAGGCGGTCTTTGCCTGTGCGGAAGATGTTGAAAACACTTTGAGCATCGGCGAGATCAACGAACTGGTGCAATGCTATGCGATGCTCGACCGGGCGGAGAATCCTTCTGTCGAGGACGGGCGCGAGAGCGTGGAAAAACTAAAAAAAGCATGGAGCACGCGCCCTATGAGCGGCTGAAATGGCGCGTGCTCCGATATGCCGGGGCGCTGCCAAGCGAAAAACGCGCGCAGGAGATGACGGACGCGGACTATCTCTACTGCCTGGTACATGAAATGCTCGACCGCGAGGAGGAACTGGAACGGCTGTGCCCAACATGCAGAAAGCGCGCAGAGGAGGCGCGGTGCAGCATTTGCGGAGAGCTGCTCGCCGATGCGGCGGGCGGGGACAATGCGGGATTTGATATGGCGCGCTTTATCCGCATGAAGGAGGGACAAAGAGCTTGAACTATATGGAATGGGCGCTGGAAAAAACAAAAAAGCTGTGGCAGGAGAGAGAACAGGTGATGAAAGAGCGTTTGTCCCGCGCTGTTGCGGCAGGAAGCGGCGGAAAAGCGGCAGGGGAGATGAATGTTGCCAAAACCGCTGTGCGGGAAGCGGTGGAAAAGCGGCAGAAAAGAGGACTACCTGACGAAACGGAGGACGCGGAAACGGCCGCGCAGCGCCTGACGCGAAAGCTGAGTGGAGAAGATAGCGGACAGCGCTTTAAAGCGGAGGAGACGGGGGAGCGCGCGGCACCGGTGGGCATGGCGGTGCGAGACACGGCTTCACCGCAGATGAGGATCGCGGACAACGGTGAACGCGCAGCTGCGTGGCTCTGGCAGGAGCTGGGGAAAAGCGTGAAAAGCGGCGCGGCCGCCGCGGCGGCGAGAGAAGAGCGCGGTTTTGCACTGGCACAGGAGCAGGAGGTGCGCGAGACGGAGTCGTTTTCGCTGAGCCTGGAGCGCGATGCACGCCGCTATGACAGCGGATTTTTATTTTACTGAGAAAGGGGCGGGAGAATGAACCTTGCACCGATGCGATACAAGGATTATGTCTGGCCGCACAACCCGGAGACCTACACGATCTCCTTTCAGAGAAAAGTGGCGGTGGCAAAGGTGCCGTTCGGACGCTACGGAATGCAGGATCTCGGCCTGAGCTACCGCGTGATGGAGGGGGAGGGCGTCTTTGCGGGGAAGGGTGCCTACAACGAATTTAAAAAGCTGGCGTCGGTTTTCTATCAGGGCGGGCCGGGGCTGCTGATCCATCCGGTGTGGCAGGCGTCGCAGGCGTATTTTGTATCGCTGGAGCTGATGCAGCAGCCGCTTGAGGACTATGTGCGCTATCGCTTCGCCTTCTGGGAAACGAGTCCGCTCGACACGGCACTGATCCGCGTGGACGGAGGGGAAAAAGACGGTGCGTCAGTCGGAGCGAAGCCGGGTGACGGTACATATTACACCGTGAAGCGCGGCGATACGCTTTGGGGGATCGCGCGGGCGCACAGCGTGACGCTGACGGCACTGCTGAAGTTGAACCGGCAGATCAAGAATCCGAACAGGATCGCGGTGGGAGAGCGGGTGAAGCTGCCGTGATGAAGGGGTATCTGACAACGTGCGACGGGGGGCAGTATGAGCTGCCGACGCTTTTGAAGTGGGAGTTTTCCTACACGGGGAGCGTGCCGTGCGACAGCTTTACGCTGCGCTGCGCGTATGAGCCTGCGATGGCAGAGACACTGCGGCGGGCGGTGCGCTTTACGGCGAAGGAGGACGGAACGGTTGAATTTGCGGGTGTTGTAGATGAATGCGGCGTAACGTGCGACGAAAGGGGCTTGCAGCTTGAGGTAAGCGGGCGAGGCATGGCGGCGCTGCTGCTCGACAATGAGGCGGAAAGCGTGAGCTACCAGTGGGCAACGATGGAGGAGATCCTCAAAAACCATGTAGCGCCGTACGGCATCGTGTGTACTGGGTACGACGCGGTGACCGCGGCGGCACGCTACCGCGTGGCAAACGGATCAAGCCAATGGAAGGCGCTGAACGACTTTGCGGCGCTGCACGGCGGGATCGCGCCCTATTTTGACAAGACCGGCGCATTGGAAATAAAGCGGAACCGCAAGGCCTCCTGTGTAAACATTGACGAAAAGACACCGGTGACGGCGCTTGCCTATTGCGACAAGCGTTACGGCGTGATCGCGGAGGCGCTGGTGGTGGACAGCAAGGCGGGGGCAAAGCAGCGCGTAAAAAACGAGGCGTTCTGTGATCGCGGCGGCACGAGCCGGAGAGTTTTTTATGTTCCGGCGCGCAGCGGCAGGCAGATGATGCGATATACGGGGGAGTATCAGATCGCAAAATCAAAGGATGGCGCGGAAACGCTGCGTGTGACGGTTGCGGGAAGATTTTCGGCGGCGCCCGGAGATCGCGCGCAAGTGAGCGGGACAAAGCTTGGCCTTGCGGGCGAGTTTCGGGTGATCGAGTGCGTCCGCCGCTTCGGCGAGAGCGGAGAAATGTGCGAAGTGACGATGCAGAGGGAGTGAAGGAACGATGTGGTTATCGAGAAAACTCAGCCAGCATGAGATGCAGGACGTGGCCTCGGCACAGGACGGTACGGTGACGATCGAGGGCGGCGAGCTGGCGGTATTCAGCAGCGGAGAAAAACGCGAGGTGAAGACCGCAGCGCCCGGAGGCTATGAGTGGCGGCCGAGAAAGGGCGAAAATGTGCTGGTGGTGCGCGGCGGCACCTTTGGTGAAGAGGCCTATGCGGTGGGCGTGGTGGAAGCGGCGGCGAGCGGCCTTGCCCCCGGCGAGGTGCGCATTCGCTCGGGCACGGGGACTGCGGAGATCGTGCTGCACAACAATGGACGCGTTGATATCAACGGCCTTCTCTTCATCAACGGTATGCCGTATCTGGGAATGGGAGGCTGAAGATGGAGCTGAAGATCAAAGACCGCGACTATGTGGCTGACGGTATGGGCGGCCTTGTGCGCGTGAGCGGCTGGGACGAGCTTTTAGAGCGCGTGCTTTTTAAACTGAGCGTGCGGCGCGGGAGCTTTTCACTCCTGCCGGAGCTGGGCAGCAAGCTGCACCTTTTGCGGCGGGAAAAAGGCGGAAACCGTACCTCGGCGGCAAAGCAGTATGCCGCCGAGGCGCTGGCGGACGAGGGAGGCTTGACGGTGACGGGGGTGGAGCTTGCAGAAAAGGGAGATGTCCTGAATCTGCGCGTGCTGCTGCGCTATGGGGAGGAAGAAGGCGAAGCGGTCGTGACGATAGGGGGAGAGTGAAAAAATGGAAGAACTGAACGCGATCTACGAGCGGATGCGCACGATTTTTTCAGAAGAGGCGGGCTTCGTGCCGAACGACGGCTGCGACGCGATGGTGCGCCTTTACGCGCTTGCAAGCGAGGTGCAGGCGCTGCTGGCGCAGGCGGACTGGGTGCTCAATCAAAGCTTTCCGCAGACGGCGGCGGGGCGGTATCTGGACTATCATGCCGAAACGCGGGCGCTGACGCGCCTTCCGGCGGCAAAGGCGACGGGAGTGCTGCGCTTTTCAGCACCTTCGGCGGCGGTGACGGACTATGAGATCGACGCGGGCAGCGTTGCCATGACAAGCGGCGGCGTGCGCTTTGAAACGACGGAAAAAGCGACGCTTGCCAAAGGAAAAAACTATGTGGATGTGCCGGCGATCGCCGTGGAAGCGGGGGCGCACGGCAATGCCATCGCGGGGGCGATCCACCTGATGTCCGTGTATCCGGTGGGGATCACGCAATGTGAAAATCCGGAGGCGTTTTCCGGCGGCAGCGACGAAGAAAGCGACGAGAAGCTGCGCGAGCGCGTGCTGGAGAGCTACAAGCGGCTGCCGAACGGCGCGAACGCGGCATTTTACGAGCAGGAAGCGATGCGCTTCCCGACAGTAGCCTCGGCAAAAGCGGTTGGCCGCGCACGCGGTATCGGCACAGTAGATGTGTATGTTTCCACGCATGCGGGCGCGCCGGAGGAAAAGCTGCTCGGCGAGATCGCGACGGCATTGCAGAAAAAACGCGAGATCGCGGTGGACGTGGCGGTCAAAGCACCGACGGAGAGAACGATCCCCGTGCGCGCGGAACTGACAGCGGAGCAGGGGTGGACAATGCAGGAGATCATTGACGCGGCGACGGCGGCGCTGCAGGCGTACTTTACCGGCGAGCGGCTGGGCGAGGCGGTGTATACGGCAAAGCTTGCAAGCATTCTCTACGGCGTGGAGGGCGTGAAAAACTGCCATCTGCTCGCGCCTGAGGCAGATGTGAGCGTGAGTGCAACGGAGCTGCCGGTGCTCGGTACGGTGACGCTCACGGAGATCGAAGCGGGTGAAGAGGCATGACATATTATGATTATCTCTGCCGTCTTCTGGAGCCGATGCGGATTTACCTCACCGAGCGCGGCACGCTCAGCGGCGCAGAACTGTACGCGGCGGGTGCAGCGCTGGACGGCGCGGACGGCGCAATGGAATATGCCGAAAGGGAAGGCGTTTTGCAGACAGCGGAGGGCGAAGGGCTGGCGCGGCGGGAAAAGCTTTTTTCCCGCTGTCCGGTTAATGTTTCGACCGCACTGCGGCGTGAGGCGATCGCTGCGCTCGAGCGCATCAACACCGACAGTTTTACGCTTGATGCCATCAACTCGACACTCAGCGGCTGCGGCATCAAAGCGCTGGCGGAGGAAACGGAGAAAAAGGGAACGGTCAAGGTCTGGTTTCCCAACACAGTGGGCGTGCCGGAGGAATTTTCGCAGGTGGAGAGCATTATTCTTGACATCATTCCAAGCCATCTGCTGGTGGAGTTTTATTTCCGTTATCTTACATGGCTTGAGTGCGAGGCGCAGGGCTTTACCTGGCGGATCGTGGAGGACGAAAAACACCACACCTGGGAAAGCTTTGAAAGGGCGGTGCCGGCAGAGTCATGACAGAGCAGGAACTTTCGGTCAAGCTGGCGGAAACCGAACAGCGCGCCAGGTCGAACATGCACCGCATTGAAAAACTGGAACAGCAGCAGAAAGATCTGAATAAACTGGTAACGGCAGTAGAGGTGCTTGCCTCGCGTGAAAAGAGCGTGGAAACAGACGTCAAGGAGATCAAGGCAGATGTGAAGACCATCACGCAGAAAAGCGGGAGGCGTTGGGACGCGATGATCGACCGCGTGCTGTATGTGCTCATCGGGGCGGTGCTTTCACTGCTGATGACAGGGGTGAGCTGATGAAAGGGAAAAGAAGGCGCACAAAAAAGAAGCGCGGGAGCTTTTCCAAGCTCTTGCTGCTGCTCGAGAGCGGGATCGTGCTTTATACGACGTATGAGGGCTTTGCATTGGCAAAGTTTGCGGTCGCGTCAGGTTTTATGGGTACGCTCCCATGGATCGCGACGATGGTGACGGCGGCGTGGGGCGCTTACGGGACGAGCGCCGCCTGCTACTACGCCAAAGCTAAGGCGGAAAACACGGCCGGCGGCGTGACGTACGAAACGGTGTGCCGCGGGCCGGATTGCGAGAGGTGAGGGAATGGAACTTCTGAAAAAGAGACTGGCGAACCTTCTGAGCGTGAAGAGTCTGGTGACGATCTGCCTGACGGTTACCTTCTGCGTGCTGACGGTGCAGACAAAGGTGGCGCAGGAGTTCAACACGGTGTATCTCATGGTGATCGCGTTCTACTTCGGCACGCAGAACGGCAAGACGCAGGAGGAGAACTGACATGCGCCACAGCCGTGACATTGACGATCTGCGCGCTGACGTAGCGGCAAACTGCCGGACGATGATCGCGCTTGCTGAGCGCGAGGGGCTGCGCGTACTGGTGACGGAAACGGTGCGCGACGGAGCGTATCAGAAAATGCTTGCGGAAAAAGGCTATGCGGCCGCGGGGGCGGTGACACCGTCGTTCCACGCCGAGCATGCAGGATTGGCCTTCGATGTTTGCAAAAATGAGGCAGGGCATGCGTACGACGATCCGGCATTTTTTGCAAGGGTCGGCGAGATCGGAAAAATGATCGGGTTTTCGTGGGGCGGGGACTGGGGAAAATTCCCTGATCGACCGCACTTCCAGTGGGACGCGGGCGGGTCGTATACGAGCGCGATGATACGCGCGAAGCGCTATCCGCCGCCGATGCCGCGCTATGAGGAGGAAGAGATGACGCAGGAACAGTTTGAAGCAATGCTGGAGACCTATCTCAAGAAGCTCGCGCAGAAGCCGCCGGCAGCATGGAGCGTGGAAGCGCGCACCTGGGCGGAGGAAACGGGATTGATCGCGGGCGATGAAACTGGCAACAAGCAGTACCGTAATTTTTTGACGCGCGAGCAGTTCGCGGTGCTTTTGCACCGCTATGATGCGCTGCGCCGCGGCAAATGACGGAAGGACGGACGAAAGCGCCGGAGGGGAGACCCTCCGGCGCTTTTTTTCACTGGTGACGCGAAAAACTTGCAGGAAATCTTGCAAAATGAGAGGGACATGAGAAACAAACTGTGGACATCTCCACGGAAATGACAAAAAGCAACATCAAAATTTGTTCAGTTTTTTTTCGCTTTCCGGGCGTGTTTTCATTGATTTTACGGGAGAGTTCCACTATAATTTACCCTGAAGCCTGTATGAGCATCTTTCGCAGGAATTTTGACGGAATCCATGCAAGCGAAAAAGCTCTTTGGCGATAAAAATGTTTATCAAAATCAGGGAGGGTTTTATCTTGAATAAGGTCATGTCACTGCACGATGCCGTTGCAAAGTACGTCGAGAATGGCGATACTCTTGCGATCGGCGGCTTCACCACCAACCGCAAACCGTACGCCACGGTCAGCGAGATCCTGCGTCAGGGTCAGAAGGACTTCATCGTTTATGCCGGCCCCGGCGGCGGCGAAGTCGATATGCTCATCGGCGAGGGCCGTGTGGCTGCCTACATCAACTGCTACACCGCCAACTCCGGCTACACCAACGTTTCCCGTCGTTTCCGTGCTGCCATCGAGCAGGGCAAGCTCACCTATGAAGACTATTCCCAGGACGTGCTGATGCTCATGCTGCACGCTTCCTCTCTCGGTCTTCCGTTCCTGCCGGTGCGCCTGATGCAGGGCAGCGGCCTCATGAAGTTCTGGGGCATCAGCGAAGAAAAGCGCAAGACCATGCCCAAGATCGAGGATCTCAAGTGCGCTGAGATCGAGAACCCCATGGTTCCCGGCCAGAAGGTCGTCGCCGTGCCCGTTCCCAGAATCGACACCGCGATCATCCACGTCCAGCAGGCCTCTCCGGACGGCACCTGCATCATCTGCGGCGACGAGTTCCACGACATCGACATTGCGATCGCTGCCCGTAAGACCATCGTCACCTGCGAGGAGATCGTCTCCGACGAGTTCATCCGCCGCGACCCGACCAAGACCCGTATCTTCGGTGAGTGCGTGCAGGCAGTCGTCAAGGCTCCTTACGGCGCATGGCCCTCTCAGTGCTATGCCTACTATGATGACGACGATGCCGGCCTGAAGGAATATGACAAGGCCTCCAAGTATCAGGACGCCGAAGATGCCGTCAAGCAGCTCGAGAAGGCTGCCGTCAAGGCTGCCAAGGCGCTCGAGAAGGCTCCCGAGGACGAGAAGCTCAAGCTCGCTGCCGAGAATGCACAGAAGGCCTTCGAGCTTGCCAAGAGCGGCGAGAAGATCCCCGAGACCTTCAAGGATTTCCTCGAAAAGTGGGTCTACAGCTGCGAAGATCAGCCCGCGCTGCTCGACAAGATCGGCGGCAGCCGTCTGATGCGCCTGAAGAACGAGCCGCACCTCGGCTATTCCACTACACACTAAGGTTTGGGAGGCTAAATAGAAATGTCTGATTACACGAAGTATACCAAGCAGGAAATGCAGGCTTATGCCATTGCTAAGAATATCAAGGAAAACCAGATCGTCATCGTCGGTACGGGTCTTCCCCTGATCGGTGCATCCCTCGCCAAGCGCGCGGTCTGCCCCAGCTGCCACCCCATCGTTGAGTCCGGTCTGATGGACTGCGACCCCGTTGAGGTTCCCCGTTCCGTCGGTGATAACCGCTTCATGGCGCACTGCGCCGTGCAGTGGCCCAACATCCGCTTCGTCGGCTTCGAGGCCAACGAGTGGCTGCACGACGAGGATCGTCTCGTTGCCTTCATCGGCGGCGCCCAGATCGACCCGTATGGCAACGTGAACTCCACCTGCATCTTCGGCAAGGGCGACTACCTGCAGCCCACCACCCGTTTCACCGGTTCCGGCGGCGCCAACGGCATTGCCACCTACTGCAACACCATCATCATGATGCAGCACCAGAAGCGCCGCTTCATGGATCACGTCGACTACATCACCTCTTGCGGCTGGATGGACGGCCCCGGCGGCCGTGAGCGCGCAGGCCTTCCCGGCAACCGCGGTCCCCAGATGGTCGTTACCGACCTCGGTATCATGAAGTTCGACGAGGAGACCAAGCGCATGTACCTCGCCTACTACTATCCGTTCTCCTCCCCCGAGATGGTACAGGAGAACACCGGCTTCGAGATCGACGTCTCCCGCGCAGAGCTGATGGAAGGCCCCTCTCCGGAGATCATCCGTCTCATCCGTGAGGAGATCGACCCGGGTCAGGCATTCATCAAGGTTCCCAAGGATAAGTAATTTGTTATTTCAATAAGAAGGAGAACAAAATATGAGCGAATATTCCATGCCCTCTTATTTCCAGAATATGCCGGTGATCGGCAAGGAACTCGGCACGTTCCATGAGGACAACGCCGCCGAGATCCAGGCGGTGGAGCAGGAGATCCATGAGATCCGCGAGGCCGCGCTTGAAGCCGGCCGCAGCACCGAGTCCCTGAACGAGTCCGGCCAGTGGACGGCGATGCAGCGCATCATGGAGCTTGTTGACGAAGGCACCTGGTGCCCCCTCAACAGCCTCTACAACCCCGAGGACAACAAGAACGGCTCCGTCGGCATCGTCAAGGGCCTCGGCCGTATCGACGGCAAGTGGGCCGTCATCATCGCCAGCGACAACAAGAAGCTCGCCGGCGCATGGGTCCCCGGTCAGGCCGACAGCCTGCTGCGCGGCAGCGACACGGCCAAGCGCCTGCGCATCCCCCTCGTTTACGTTCTCAACTGCTCCGGCGTTAAGCTCGACGAGCAGGAGAAGGTTTACCCCAACCGCCGCGGCGGCGGCACCCCGTTCTATCGCAACAGCGAGCTGAACCAGATGGGCGTGCCCGTCATCGTCGGCATCTACGGCACCAACCCCGCAGGCGGTGGCTATCACTCCATCTCCCCGACCATCCTGATCGCGCATGAAGATGCCAACATGGCAGTCGGCGGCGCGGGCATCGTCGGTGGCATGCACCCCAAGGGCTATGTGGACAAGGAAGCTGCCGAGGCGCTCATCAAGGCGCAGAAGAACCTCAAGAGCGACATCCCCGGTACCGTCGCCATCCACTATGGCGAGACCGGTTTCTTCCGCGAGGTTTACGCCGATGAAGAGGGCGTGCTCGCCGGTATCCGTAAGTACATCGACATGCTGCCCGCTTACGATCCCGAGTTCTTCCGTGTTGACGACCCGAAGGAGCCTCTCTTCGACGCGAACGACCTCTACAGCATTGTTCCCTTCAACCAGAAGCGCTCCTACGACATGGTCGAAGTTCTCGCGCGTCTGTTCGACGGCTCCGAGTTCATGGAGTACAAGCACGGCTACGGCCCTGAGATGATCACCGGTCTTGCCAAGATCGACGGTCTGCTCGTCGGCGTTGTCGCCAACTATCAGGGCATGCTGATGAACTACCCCGAGTACAAGATGGCGACTTACGGCCAGGCGATGGGCGTGGGCGGCAAGCTGTACCGTCAGGGCCTCATCAAGATGAACGAGTTTGTCACCCTCTGCGCGCGTGACCGCATCCCGATGCTGTGGGTCCAGGATACCACCGGTATCGACGTCGGCAACGACGCTGAGCGCGCGGAGCTCCTCGGCCTCGGCCAGAGCCTGATCTACTCCATCCAGTCCAGCAAGCTGCCGATGATGGAGATCACGCTCCGCAAGGGCACCGCCGCGGCGCACTACGTCCTCGGCGGCCCGCAGGGCAACGACAACAACGCCTTCTCCATCGGCACCGCCACCACCGAGATCTACGTCATGCACGGCGAGACCGCTGCGGCCGCCATGTATGCCCGCCGTCTCGTGAAGGAAGAGAAGGCCGGCGAGGATCTGCAGCCCACCATCGACAAGATGAACGCGCTGATCCAGGACTACGCCAAGAAGTCCAGCCCGAAGTTCTGCGCCAAGGCAGGCCTGACCGACGAGATCGTCGACATGAACGACATCCGTCCCTACATCCAGGCCTTCGCCAACGCCTGCTATCAGAACCCCGAGAGCATCTGCCCGGTCCATCAGATGCTTCTGCCGCGCGTTATCCGCGACTACGACGCCCTGAACGCGCAGTAAACTATCACAACAACGCTTTTCTCTCGTGCGCTGCGCGGTTTTTGCCGCGCAGCGCATGGGAAGGCAAACGGAGAGTACAATGAGCATTTATACCATGGGTATCGACGTCGGCTCCACCGCGTCGAAGTGTGTGATCTTAAAAGACGGCAGCGAGATCGTTGCCAAGTCCCTCGTCGCTGTCGGCACGGGCACGTCGGGCCCGTCCCGCGCGATCGCTCAGGTGTTGGAAAACGCGGGCATGACGCGCGAGCAGATGGACTTCGTCCTCGCCACGGGCTATGGGCGCAACAGCCTTGACGGGCTTGCCGACATGCAGATGAGCGAGCTTTCCTGCCACGCCAAGGGCGCGGCGTTCCTGTTCCCGAACGTGCGCACGGTCGTCGATATCGGCGGGCAGGACGTGAAGGTCATCGAGATCGAGAACGGCATGATGAAAAATTTCGTCATGAACGACAAGTGCGCAGCCGGTACCGGCCGCTTCCTCGATGTCATGGCCCGCGTGCTTGAGGTGAAGGTCGAAGAACTGGGCGACCTTGGCGACAAGTCGACCAAGGAGGTCGGTATCAGCTCGACCTGCACGGTGTTTGCCGAGAGCGAGGTCATCTCGCAGCTTGCCATGGGCACAAACAAGTGCGACATCATCCACGGCATCCACAAGTCCGTCGCGGGCCGCGTTTCCGGCCTCTGCCACCGCATCGGTGTGCGCGACGACGTGGTGATGACCGGCGGTGTCGCACAGAACCACGGCATCGTGAAAGCCCTTCAGGAGCAGCTCGGCCACGAGATCCACACCACGCCCCTCACGCAGTATAACGGTGCGCTCGGCGCGGCTCTCTTTGCCTACCAGAAGGCTTTGAAGAACAAATAATCCCCATCATTCGTTATCAAATTTTTCTATATCGCATTAGGAGGAATCAATCATGGCTAAACAAGTCAGCCCCGGCGTGCTTGCTCTGCGCAAGGTCGTCGATGACGTCTATGCCGACGCCCGTGAAGCGAAGAAGCAGGGTAAGCTGGTCGGTTGGTCCAGCTCCAAGTTCCCCTGTGAGCTTGCTGAGGCCTTTGACCTCAACGTGATGTACCCCGAGAACCAGGCTGCCGGTATCGCCGCCCAGCGCGACGGTGAGATCATGTGCCAGGCTGCCGAGGATCTCGGCTTCGACAACGATATCTGCGGTTACGCCCGTATTTCTCTGGCCTATGCCGCCGGTAAGCGCGCCAGCCGCAAGTTCGACCCCGAAACGCTCGAGTTCATCATCGACCCCAACAGCGGTAAGCCCCTCAAGGACGAAAACGGCAAGGTCGTTATCGATCCTGAGACCGGTAAGCCCAAGAAGGATCCCAAGACGCAGGTTCCCTACACCGTTCTGGACGATATCCACGAGATCGAGGCTCTGCCCGAGACCACCGAGAAGGAGATCGCCTACAAGAACTTCCGCCGCGAGGCCATCAAGCCCTACAAGCAGATGCGCATTCCCCAGCCGGACTTCGTCCTCTGCTGCAACAACATCTGCAACTGCATGACCAAGTGGTACGAGAATATCGCCCGTATGTGCAACATCCCCCTCATCATGGTCGATATCCCCTACAACAACACCGTGGAAGTCAGCGATTCCGCCGTCAAGTACGTCCGCGCTCAGTTCGACAACGCCATCCATGAGCTCGAAAAGCTCACCGGCAAGAAGTTCGACGAGGAGAAGTTTGAGCTCGCCTGCAAGCACGCGAACCGCACCGCGCAGAACTGGCTGAAGGTCTGCGACTTCCTGCAGTACAAGCCCGCCCCGATGAGCGGCTTTGACCTGTTTAACCACATGGCCGACGTCGTCACTGCCCGCGGCAAGGAAGCTGCTGCCGACGCCTTCGAACTCCTGTCCAAGGACCTGCAGAAGAACATTGAGGAAGGCACCTCCACGCTGCCCTTCCCCGAGCAGTACCGCGTCATGTTCGAGGGCATCCCCTGCTGGCCGAAGCTGCCGAACCTCTTCAAGCCCCTCAAGGAGAATGGCATCAACGTCACCGCAGTCGTGTACGCGCCCGCGTTCGGTTTTGTTTACAACAACATGGACGAAATGGCCCGCGCTTACTACAAGGCTCCGAACTCCGTCTGCATCGAGCAGGGCGTTGCCTGGCGTGAGGGCATCTGCCGCGACAACAAGGTCGACGGCGTGCTCGTCCACTACAACCGCTCCTGCAAGCCCTGGTCCGGTTACATGGCTGAAATGCAGCGCCGCTTCACCGCTGACCTCGGCGTGCCCTGCGCCGGTTTCGACGGCGACCAGGCTGACCCGCGCAACTTCAACGAAGCGCAGTACACGACCCGTGTACAGGGTTTGGTCGAGGCTATGGAAGCCAACAAGAAAGACTAAGGAGGCGTGCAAAAATGAGTATCGAAGCTATCGTTAATGAATTTTCCGCTGTTGCCGCCAATCCCAAGGGCCAGCTCAAGGCCTATAAGGACGCAGGCAAAAAGTGCATCGGCGTGATGCCTTATTACGCCCCCGAAGAGCTGGTCTACGCCGCCGGTATGATGCCGTTCGGCATGTGGGGCAGCAACAACAAGACCGAGCAGCGCTCCAAGGAATACTGCGCGACCTTCTATTGCACCATCGCCCAGCTCGACCTCGAGATGCTGCTCGACGGCACGATGGATCTGCTGGACGGCGTGATCACCCCGACCATCTGCGACACGCTGCGCCCCATGAGCCAGAACATCCGCGTCGCCATGAGCGAGAAGCTGCCCTGCATCTTCCTCGCCCATCCCCAGAACCGCTTTGCCGACTGGGGCAAGCAGTTCTGCTTGGATCAGTACAACAACGTCAAGGCCGGTCTTGAAAAGATCGCCGGTCACGAGATCAAGAGCGAGGACATCGCCGCGGCCATCAAGGTCTACAACAAGTCCCGCGCTGCCCGCCGTGAGTTCGTCAAGCTCGCAAGCGACCACTGCGACGTCATCGACCCGATCATGCGCTCGGCCGTCCTCAAGGCTGCCTGGTTCATGGATAAGGCCGAGTACACCGAGAAGCTCGAGGCCCTCAACGCCGAGCTCAAGGCGCTGCCCGAGGCCAAGTGGAACGGCGTCAAGGTCGTCACCTCCGGCATCATCTGCGACAACCCGACGCTGCTGAAGATCTTCAAGGACAACAATGTTGCCATCGCGGCAGACGATGTTGCCCATGAGTCCCGTGCGTTCCGCACCGATGCAAGCGAAAAGGGCGATCCGATGATGGCTCTCGTCGAGCAGTTCACCAACACCGACTACGATGTGCTGCTCTACGATCCGCAGTCCAGCAAGAACCGCCGCGGCGAGTTCGTTGCCAACATGGTCAAGGAATCCGGCGCACAGGGTCTCGTGCTCTTCATGCAGCAGTTCTGCGACCCCGAAGAAATGGAATTCCCGTACCTCAAGAAGGCACTCGACGCTGCTGGCATTCCCTTCATCAAGCTCGGCATCGATCAGCAGATGCGCGACTTCGGTCAGGCGGCTACCGCCATTCAGGCGTTCGCCGATGTGCTCTCCGTCCAGTAAGGGTAAGGAAAGTCTCTTTTTCCCTCCTGCTCTTAAAAAAGCAGGAGGGAAAAGCCGTTAAAAACGCGCAAAATGTGCATAGACGCTTGCAATTTCTGCAATCGTTTTGCTATAATCCAATATTGAAAGGTAAAAGGAAGAAATGGAATACAGCCCGCTTTTCGTTACCCTGATGGGTATCGGCACGGTGTTCTTTGGCCTGATCTGCATCATTTTCCTCACCATGGCGATGGGTGCAGTCCTCAAGGGCAAGGAAAAGACGCCTGCCGTCGCTGCCGCTGCTCCCGCTGCCGCCGCACCGGCTCCCAAGCCGCAGGGTATGCAGCCGGAGATTCTGGCCGCAATCACTGCCGCTCTCTCGGAAGAGATCGGTATCCCGTCCCGCAGCATGAACATCGTCAACATTAAAAAAATCTAATTTTATTTTAGGAGAGAAACAACATGATCAAGCAGTACAATGTCACCGTTAACGGTACCACCTACGAAGTCACCGTCGAGTCCGCTGCCGGCGGCCGCATGGCTTCCGCTCCCGTCTCCCGCGCTGCCGCGGCTCCCGTTGCCCGCGCTGCTGCTCCCGCTCCCGCTGCTGCTCCTGCCGCTGCTCCCGCTCCCGCTGCTGCCCCCAAGGCTGCTGCTCCTGCCGGCGCCGGCACCGTTTCCAGCCCCATGCCCGGCACTATCCTCGATGTGAAGGTTGCCGCCGGTCAGGCTGTCAAGGAGGGCGATCTCCTTTTCATCCTCGAGGCCATGAAGATGGAAAACGAGATCTTCGCTCCCTGCGCTGGTACCATTTCCTCCGTCGCAGTTGCCAAGGGCGCTGCTGTCAACCCCGGCGACGTTCTCTGCGTCATCGGCTAAGCTACAGCAACTTCCCCGAATTAACTGTGAAAGGAAAAGAAACATAAATGGCTGCTATTATCAATTTCGCGCAGCAGACCGGCTTCTATATGTTCGGTCAGGAGGGCAACTGGAAATGCCTCATTATGATTGCCATTTCCTTTGTCCTGCTGTATCTGGCTATTGTGAAGGGCTTTGAGCCGCTGCTGCTGCTGCCCATCGCGTTTGGTATGCTGTGCACCAACCTTCCCGGTGCGGACATGTTCCACGAGATCCTGTTCGCCGGAGGACACGTCCACTGGGATCTCTTCGGAGGAGCGCCCATCACACAGGAATTTCTGACAGAGATGTCGGAAGCCGGTGTAGCCGATGCGGTGCTTGCCCCGTGGGCAGTCGGCAGCACCGTTAGCCTCGGCCTGCTCGACGTGCTGTACCTTGGCGTCAAGCTCGGCATCTACCCCTGCCTGATCTTCATGGGCGTCGGTACGATGACTGACTTCGGCCCCCTGATCGCGAACCCCAAGTCCCTGCTGCTCGGTGCTGCCGCCCAGCTCGGCATCTTCATGACCTATGTCGGCACCCAGTTCATGGGCTTTACCAATCAGCAGTCTGCGTCCATCGGTATCATCGGCGGCGCTGACGGCCCGACCGCGATCTTCGTCACCTCCCGCCTTGCGCCGGAGCTGCTTGGCCCCATCGCCGTTGCCGCTTACTCCTACATGGCGCTCGTTCCGGTCATTCAGCCTCCCATCATGAAGGCGCTGACCACCAAGGAAGAGCGTAAGATCGTGATGCGTCCGCTGCGTCAGGTCAGCAAACGCGAGAAGATCATCTTCCCCATCATGATCACCGTGTTCGTGGCGCTGCTCGTTCCCTCTGCTGCTCCTCTGATCGCGTGCCTGATGCTCGGTAACCTCTTCAAGGAGTCCGGCGTTGTGGATCGTCTGCAGAAGACCGCTGGCAACGAGCTGATGAACATCGTTACCATCTTCCTCGGCTTCACCGTCGGTGCGACGGCCACCGCCACCACCTTCCTTTCCGTTCAGACCCTTGAGATTATGGCAATGGGTATCGTTGCCTTCGGTTTCGGTACCGCGGGCGGCGTGTTGCTGGCCAAGCTCATGAACCTGTTCCTGAAGGAAAAGATCAACCCGCTGATCGGTTCCGCCGGCGTTTCCGCCGTCCCCATGGCCGCACGTGTTTCCCAGGTCGTCGGTCAGAAGGAGAACCCCGCCAACTTCCTGCTCATGCACGCCATGGGCCCGAACGTTGCCGGTGTTATCGGTTCCGCGATTGCCGCAGGCGTCCTGATGTCCCTGTTCGGCTAATTGGCTGATTTGAAAAAGAGAGCACCCGGAAAGGGTGCTCTCTTTTTGTGTATGGCAGAGCTGTTGGCGGGGCGGCGCTTCGATATACGCATTGCCGTTTGAAATTCTCATCGCTTCGCTGCGCTGGCAAAAAAAGGAAGACTCTCTCGAGTCTTCCTTTTTCTGTTGTTATGCCCACAGCGCCTGCATGGCGAGGATTGCCACCGCACCGGCGATGAGGAACGTAAAGCCGATCAGCAGACCCGCTTTCAGCGCGCCGCCGATGGCGGCGTTGCGCTCCTCGCGGTTTAACTCGCCGCTCGTGTCCCACGGGCGGTCATTCGCCTCGGGCGCGTCCGGCTCGCGGAAGTCCGCGCGGTCGCGGCGCTTGTGAATGCGGGGAATGAGCATCGGCTGCGGCTCAAGACCGCTCATGTCGGCTACGGTGCGGCCGTCGTCATCCTCGTAGATGCGCTCGTTCCGCCTCATTTATCGTAGAGATGGCAGCACACGAAGTGGCCGGGTTCGATCTCACGCTGGACGGGAGCCTCTTCCTCGCAGCACTTCATGCAGTTCGCGCAGCGGGTGTGGAACTTGCAGCCCTTGGGCGGGTTAGCAGGGGAGGGAATGGAACCTTCAAGCACGATGCGGTTCATCTTCACCGTCGGGTCGGGGACAGGGATGGCAGAGAAGAGCGCCTTCGTGTAGGGGTGGAGCGGGTTGCGGAAGATGTCTTCCTTTGCGCCGTACTCCACGAGGTTGCCGAGGTACATGACGCCAACGGTGTCGGAAATGTGCTCAACAACGGAAAGGTCGTGGCTGATGAAGAGATAGGTCAGCTTGTACTTGTCCTGTAACTCATTCAGCAGATTGATGATCTGCGCCTGAATGGACACGTCGAGCGCGGAGACCGGCTCGTCGCAGACGATAAACTCAGGGTTGAGCGCGAGCGCACGCGCGATGCAGATACGCTGGCGCTGACCACCGGAGAACTCGTGCGGGTAGCGGTCCTTGTGGAAGGGCTGCAGGCCGCAGTTGTCCATGACCTGGTCGATGTAATCGTTGAATTCCGCCTTCGAGACAAGGTTGTGCTCACGCACGGCCTCGCCGATGATCTCGCCGACCGGCATACGCGGAGACAGCGAGGAGAACGGATCCTGGAAGATGATCTGCATCTTCGTGCGCAGGGCGCGTATCTCCTTGGCGGAGAGGTCGTAGACCTCCTGGCCGTTGAAGAGCACCTGACCGGCAGTCTTGGTGTCGTACAGGCGCAGGATCGTGCGGCCGGTCGTGGTTTTACCGCAGCCGGATTCGCCGACCAGACCCATCGTCGTGCCGCGCTTGAGGTTGAAGGTGACGCCGTCAACGGCCTTGACATAGCCGACCGTGTGGGAGATCATGCCGCTCTTGATGGGGAAGTACTTCTTCAGGTGATTGACCTGAAGAATGTACTGCGGGTCGTACTCCACGGGGGTGAAGTTGGGATCCTCAAAGGGATTGACCTTGTTGTGATCTGCCATAATTATTCACCCTCCTTCTTCATGTTTTCGGGATAGTAACGGTAGCAGCTGACCTTGTGCGTCGGGGTGAGGGAGATCTCATGCGGATAAGCGCCCTCGCAGCCGTTTACGCACAGTTCGCAGCGGTCTTTGAAGTAGCAGTAGTTCGGCATGTTGATGGGGTTGGGGACCTTGCCGGGGATAGAATAGAGCTTGTCGACCTGCTTGCCGACGACCGGCTTGGACGCCATCAGACCGATGGTGTAGGGATGCGCGGGGTGGGCGAAGATCTCTTCCGCCGTACCCTGCTCGACGATGCGGCCGGCATACATGACGACCACGTAATCCGCCATCTCCGCGATGACGCCAAGGTCATGCGTGATGAACATGATGGAGGAGTTGATGCGATCCTTGAGATTGCGCAGCAGGTCGAGGATCTGCGCCTGAATGGTCACGTCGAGCGCCGTGGTGGGTTCGTCGGCGATGATGAGCTTGGGGCTGCATGCAAGCGCCATGGCGATCATGACGCGCTGGCGCATACCGCCGGAGAGCTCGTGCGGGAACATCTTGTAGACGCCCTCGCTGTTGGCGATGCCGACCATTTCAAGGAGCTTGATGGTGCGCGCCTTGATCTGCTCCTTGTCGTGACCCTCTTCGTTGTGCAGGGCGATGACCTCATCGACCTGGTCGCCGATGCGGAACACGGGGTTCAGCGCGGTCATCGGCTCCTGGAAGATCATGGAGATGTAGTTGCCGCGTAAGTGCTGCATGACGCTGTCAGGCGCCTTCGTGACGTCGTAGGCCTTGTTGCCGAGGTTCAGGCGGATCTCGCCCTCCACGACCTGACCCTGCGGACGCTGCAAAAGCTGCATGATCGAAAGACTCGTCACGGACTTGCCGCAGCCCGACTCACCCACAACGCCCACCGTCTTGCCGACGGGGACATTGAAGGAGATGCCGTCCACGGAGTGCACCGTGCCGACGTCGGTGAAGAAATAGGTATGCAGATTGTCGATCTCAAGGACGTTTGCGTTGTCCTTCATCTGCGTCAGATACTCGCTCTCGGGCACATTCTTGCGCTTGTGCTGCTTTTCGAGCTGATTGGTGATCTTGCGGTTTGCTTTGGAAATGCGGCGCGATTCCTTTGCGGAAAGATAGCCGTCACTGTTCTTTTTAGCCATTTCTGATGCCCTCCTTCCTTAGCGCTTCATCTTCGGGTCGAATGCATCGCGCAGACCGTCGCCGACAAGGTTGAAGGCGAGAACGGTGAGCAGGAGCAGCAGGCCCGCGGGGATCCAGATGAACCAGTAAGTCGTCAGCACGTGAGTGTTGTTGACGTCGTTGATGATGTTGCCCCAAGAAGCGAACGGGAACTTGACGCCGAGACCGAGGAAGCTGAGCGTTGCCTCGGTGATGATGACGGAGCCGAGACCCATCGTGCAGTTGACGATCAGCTGAGGAATGACGTTGGGGATCAGGTGCTTGAAGATGCGGCTCTTGACGCTGATGCCGCAGGCTTCGGTAGCGGTCATGAATTCCTGCTCGCGCAGCGAGAGGATCTGGCCGCGAACCAGACGGGCGATACCCGCCCAGCCGAGGATACCGAGAATGAGCATCAGGTAAATGAGTCGTTTGCCGGGCTCCACGCGCTGCTGGTCCATGGCTGCGCCGAGGATCAGGATGATGGGCATGGAGGGGATGCAGTAGAAAATATCGACCAGGCGCATGATGAGGTTATCGACCCAGCCGCCGAAGTAACCGGCGATGCCGCCGAGGATAACGCCGAGCACGGTCTCGATGATGATGACGATGAAGCCGATCATCAGGGACACGCGGCCGCCGTACATCAGGCGCGTGAGCATATCCATACCGTACTTATCCGTACCGAGCCAGTGCTTGGCACTGGGGAAGCTGTAAGAGTCGTACTGGCGGGAGGACTGCTGCTGGCGAATGATCCAGTTGGCGTGGTTCTGGCTGCGCTCGATGGTGTATTCCATCGTGGCGTCGGAGGCGGTGTCGTCCTCTTCGACCAGCGCATCGTCCATCGCGCCGATACCGGTCTCTTCGCCGTCGAGAGCGGCGTCAGGCTCGTCATCGAGGATCAGGGACTCGTCGGTGTAGGTGAACTTCGTACCACCGACAGCGATGGTGTCGATGAGCTTTTCCTTAAAGTCGCGGGAGAGGAAGATGTCGGGCATGATGGGCTGGACGATGTAGCGGCTGATGTAAGCCACTTCCTTCTCGCCCTGCAGCACGCCGCCGTCCTCGTCGATCGTGTAGGTCAGGCCGTCGACCGTGAAGGTCTTGACGGCAGGCTCGCTGACCTCTTCCGGCTCGGCAGGCTCAGCGGCATCGTCGGTGGCGCCGGTGGCCTCGGAAATGCCGGCAGTCTCCTGCTCAGCCTCTTCCTCAACCTCCTGCGCGAGCGCCGCGTAGGACTTGAGTGCGGTGTAGACAAACTCAAAGCTCAGTGCCTGACCGTCGGAGGAGCTGACAACGTCCTTGTATGCGATGCCGATCAGCTTGCCGCCGGAGGAGATGGAGTAGAAGTCGGAACCCTCCTGTGCGAGGGCATAATTGGTGCCGTTGTAGGAGAAGGATTCGCTGTTCTTCTGAATGGCAAGCATGGTCTGCGCCTGAACGGCGGAGCCGAAGAGGTTGGAATCCTTGGCCATGTAGCGGAAATCGCTGTTTTCCGTCACGACGGCGAACTCCTTGTTGATCTGATCCTCACGGTAGAAGAACTCATCTTCGCCATAAGGGGAGAGGAGGCCGCCGATGAAGGAAAAGACAAACATGAAAATGAGAATGCTCAGACCAACGACCGCGAGGCGGTTGCGGAAAAAGCGCTTGGCAACGAGCGCGCCGGGGGACAGAACCTTAACGCGGCGGTCGTCGTTGAGGGAAAAGTGTTCCTCATTGCCGCCGGAGGGGGTATTGTCCTGCTTGGCGTACTTGTCCTGATTGTCTTCCGTCGCGCGCTTGGCGGCGTTCTCCGCCATACCGGAAGCGTGGAACGGCTTCCGGTTATCCCGGTTTTTATCGTAATCAAAAACGCTCATGATCTTCCCCCTTTCTTAAGCGATGCGCACGCGCGGGTCAACCACGGCGTACAGAATGTCGGAGATGAGGTTGCCGAGCAGCGTCAGCACCGACAGGAACACAAGGTAGAACATGGAGAACGGAATATCGCCGCCGACCATCGCCTGATAGGAGATGTAGCCGATGCCGGGAATGGCGAAGAGGGTCTCCGTGATCAGCGCGCCGGAGAACAGACCCGGCAGGCTGCCGCCGATGATCGTGACCAGCGGAATGAGGGTGTTGCGGAAGGCGTGGTGATAGATGACCTTCTTTTCGGAAAGACCCTTGGCGCGTGCGGTGCGGATGTAGTCCGCGTTGAGCACCTCGAGCATGTTCGTGCGGGTGTAGCGCATGAGAGAACCCGTGCTGATGACGACCAGCGTGACAATGGGCAGCACAAGATGGTTCGCCTTATCCATGACCTGACCCCAGCTGCTGAGCTGGTTGTAGTTGCGGCTGACCAGACCGAACAGATCGAACCAGCCGAGCTTGACGGAAAAGACCAGCTTCAGAAGAGAAGCGAAGAAGAAGGTCGGCAGAGAGATACCGGCCAGCGCGATAACAGAGATCGTGTAGTCGGTTCTGCTGTACTGCTTCGTTGCGGCGACGACGCCGAGGGGAACCGCGATGAGGATCTCAAGGATGAAGGCGATGCCGCCCATCACGAAGGAGAGCCAGATGCAGTCGTTGAACTTTTCAAGCACCGGCACGGTGTAGAACCAGCTGTCGCCGAAATCACCGCGGATGGCGGTACCGAGCCAGGAAAAATAACCGGGAATGATGCTCTTGTCCATGTTGTACATGGCATTGAGCTGCGCCATCCAATCGTCGAAGCTCTTCGAGCCAGGCTGCATGGACTTCTGGCGCGCCATATTCTCAATGAAGGAAGTAGGCAGGCAGCGCATCAGCGCATAGATAATGAATCCCACAAAGAAGAGGATCACGATGGAAATCAAAATTCGTTTTACTACGTATTTTCGCAAGCAAATTACCTCCGTTCTGATGTGCTGCTCTCGGTTACTCTCTCTCTCACTTTTTTGCTGCACATCAAGCAACGCTCCTCTGAAAAAAGAAGCGCTCCTTGCCGTGCAGTCGGGGCAGCCCGACGGCCGGTGAAGACCGCCGGGCTGCTCGATTCAGATCAGAGATCCGGCAAAATGCGGTTGGGAATTAGTTGAGCTCGATGTTCTCGATCTCGGCATACCACTTATAGAAGGTGGTGATGTCAGGAGTCATGGTGCTCATGTTGACGCGCTCGGTGGAGAAGATGATCGCGTTCTGGCGCTGATAGACGGGAACCTCAACAGCCCAGTCGACAACGATGTCGAGGCAGGCCTTGTACATGGTCTTGCGGTAGCTCTGGTCGAGGGACTCACGAGCGGTGAGGATCATGTTATCGAGGTCAGCATCAGCGATGCAGTACATCTTGTTGGAACCACCCTGAGCAGGGCCGCCATACGGGTTCTTGCCAACGCCGGGATCACCATTGTGGTCGGCAACGTCGGAGTAGTAGATCTGGTACATATCCGGGTCAACGGTGGCACTCCAAGCGGCGCACCACATATCAACCTGGCGGGCATCAATGCCGTCCCACAGACCGGAGGAGTCACTCAGGTCGGTGACGATGAGGTTCATGCCGATCGTGGCGAGAGCCTTGGAGGCCTCGGAGATCATCATGAAGGAGGGGTGGTCGCCGGAACCGTCAGCAGGGATCTGGACCTCATACTCGAGCTTGGCGCCGGCGGGGGCAGCGGTCAGCTTACCGTCGGTGACGGTGTAGCCGGCAGCCTCAAAGTAGCCGAGAGCGGCCTGCAGAGCGGCGTCGTAGCGCTGCTCAGCGGTCATGTCGGAGGTGTAGATGTCGTTGCCGTTCACGTCAACGGAGAAGGCGACCTTGTAGCCGTCGTCCGTGGGCTGGGGAGCGGCCCAGGAGGTGTTGGAGATGGGGTAGTTGATGACGCTTGCGCGCTCGCCATAGTAAGACTCGATGGCGACGTTACGATAGACGGAGAAGACGGTGGCGAAGGCCTTGCGCAGATTCTTGGAGGCCTCGCTGCCCGGCTCACCGCCGACGTTCACGCAGGCAGAGCTGATGCCGAGGTAGCCGTAGCCGAGGTTATCGACGGTGTTGGTCGTGATCTTATCGCCGTCCAGCTCGCCGCCGTTGGCCTTCTCAATGGCGTCAACCGTGTCATTGGAGAAGGAGGGGTCAGCAATATCGATGGTGCCGGTGATGACGCCGTTGAGCTTGTCGTCATCGCTCATGCACTGCTGGAAGTTGAGGTACTTGGTCTTGGGAGCGCCAAGGAAGTAGCTGTCGTTGGCCTCGAAGTAGACAACGCCGTCCTCGTACTTGATGTACTTGTAGGGGCCTGCGCCCAGGGGGCTGGTGGTCTTGGCACGCACGGAGCTCAGATCGCCCTTGGGGAAGCCGAACTGGTTGTTGTCATAATCGTAGAGAGAGGTATCGCCATAGTAGTGCAGCGGGGCGATGGTCACGCCGAGCTGATAGATGGCGGTTGCGTCGACCTTATCGAGAGTGACGGTCATGCTGTAGTCGCCGGTCTTCTTGATACCGGAGATGTTGGCAGCGGAGTCACCGGTCTTGACACCGATGGTGGGATAGTCAGCGTAGACGTCCTCGTCCATCATGGCAGAAAGAGCGTCGGAGTTGCCGACTTCCTTTTCCATAGCGGAGAAGGACCAGCCGTACTGCTCGCCGATCGCCATCGCGAAGTCCTCAACGGTAGCGTCAGCGGCAAGGCCGTCGAAGCCCCAGTTGGCAGCAGCACCGGCAACATCGCCCTCATCGTTCATACCGGCCTCAACGCAAGCGTCGACAATGCCCTGAGCGAAGGGAACGAGACCCTTATCAAAGTTGTCCCAGAACTTGGTCTGCTGCTCTTCGGTCCAGTAGGTGAAGTCAGCATTGTCACGACCGGCCGCGGCGAGCGCCTTGGCGAGCGTGGTCATACCGCTGCGGTAGGCAGCCATACCCTGAATGGGGACAGCGTACAGCGTGGAGTTACCATCGTAGGTGGGGTCGCAGAGGACGTACATGGAGAAGATGACGTCGTCGATGGTGACCTTCTCACCGTCGGAGAAGACGATATCGTCACGCATGGTGAAGTTGTAGTCGACAGTGCCATCGGCATTCTCGACGATCTCACAGTCGGCAGGACCATAGTAGGTATAGTCGGTGCCGTTGTAGGCGTGCGTTTCGCCCTCGATACCGTTCATGATGATCTGGCCCTGACGGTCGCTGTTGAGCAGGCCGAGAGAGGTCATGACCCAGACATCCTGGTCATACTCGGTTTCCGAGAAGAAGGGGGAGAACTTTTCGTTGAACGCGGCATAGCCGACGACCAGCGGCGTGTTCTCGTCCTTGGTCTGGTTGTCCTTCTTGTCGCCGCAGCCGGCGAGAAGACCGAGACACATAACCAGAGAAAGGATCAGTGCAAGTGTTCTTTTCATTGAATCTACTCCTTTATTTTATTTTGCTAAAACGGGGGAGTTCCCCGTGCAGCACAAGGAATGCCCGTGCGCCGCGCGCACGGAAAAATGGGGAGTGCGCCCCTTGTGGACAACTGTGCACCGCAAATGAGCTCATAGAATTTTTTCAATTATAGCATAAAATAGTGAAGATTGTACAGTGTAAAATTTTAGGATTTGTCTTTTTTAGGTATTTTGTCCCATTCTGCCTGCATTATTTTAGCGCGCACGCCGAGAGCGCAGAGCAGCACGATCAGCTTCAGCAGAACGTAAAGAAGGGCGAAAAGTGCCTTATCTGCGGGCTTATTGGCGAAAAAGAAGATCCCTTCGCACACGATGCCGAGCGCTGCAAAACCTGCGGCGACCACGGTTCGCACGGGCAGAACGGCAACGCTTTTTTCGTAGTTGTACTCGCGCACCTCGCGCCAGTCCGTTCCGAGCTTTGCAAGCGCCCAGACAACGCTTGCCGCCGCCACCACTTCGCCGAGGTAGGGGAGCAGAACGTAAAAGCAGTTCTGCATTCCCGGCGCGGGAATGCACCCGCCCGCGACGACCGCGAGCGCCAGCGCCGCCGCCATGATCCATACGGCGCGCTTGCTGCCGCGCAGCGATTCCTCGCTGCTGCGGCAGACAAAGACGCTGCCGTCATATACATATTCACCCGCGACGTTGAGATGAAAGTCGTTGAGGTGCGAGCGCCGGCCGCGCTTTTTGTGCTTTTCGTCCATCAGGCGATCCCGGTGAGGTCAAAGGCGTCCAGCGCCTCGGCCGCCTCGGCGCACACGCCGCGCAGGCACTTCTCGTCAAAGGGACTTTCAAGCTCTGCGTTCTTGAGAAGGTCGGTGAAGGTCTTGCTGCCGCCCTGCACGGTGTAGGCCATGTAGTGCTGCCAGGCATTCTTGAGGTCCTTGCGGATCATCGCCCAGAATTCGAGCGCCACGGTCTGGGCAAGGCAGTAGTCAATATAGTAGAAGGGGCTCGAGTAGATGTGGTGCTGGCGCTGCCAGCCCATGCCCTCAGAGTAGAAGGGGATCTCGCCGTCGAGCTTCATCCACGGCATATAGACGCCGAGCAGCTCCTTCCAAACGGCGTGACGCTCGGCGGGCGTCATCTCCGGCTTTTCGTACACAACGTGCTGGAAATGGTCGACCATCGTGCCATAGGGAATGAAGGTCAGCGCGCCGGAGAGGTGGCTGTAGAGGAACTTCCTGGCATCGCTGCCAAAGAAGCCTTCCGCCCACGGCTCTGCAAAGAACTCCATGGACATCGAGTGCACCTCGCAGGCCTCAAGGCTCGGCCAGATGTAATCCACGGGAATGCGCTTGCGGTTCGTCCACGCTTCAAAGGCGTGACCGGCCTCGTGCGTCACGACCTCGACGTCGTGCTGCGTGCCGTTGAAGTTGGCGAAGATGAAGGGGACCTCATAGTCCATGATGCTCGTGCAGTAGCCGCCCGCCTGCTTGCCCTCGGTGGAGAGCACGTCAAGAAGCTCATTGTCGAGCATGGTTTTGAAGAATTCCTTCGTCTCGGGGGAGAGCTCGCTGTAGAACTTCATGCCCTGGGCGAGGATCTCATCGGGCGTGCCGACGGGACGGGGGTTGCCGGAGCGGAATTCGAGCGCGTTGTCGGCAAAGCTCATGGGATAGCTCTTGCCGAGGCGCTTGGCCTGCTCGCGGTAGACCTTATCAGCCACGGGCACGAGATACTTCACGACCGCCGCGCGGAACGTTTCAACGTCTTCCTTCGTGTAGCAGTTGCGGCACATACGGTAGTAGCCGAGCGTGGTGTAGCCCTCGTAGCCGAGCTTTTTGCCCATCGCGTCGCGCAGCTTTACGAGCTTGTCGTAGAGCTCGTCGAACTTTGCCTGATTGTCCTTGTACCACTGACCCTCGGCCTTCCATGCGGCAAGGCGCTTTTCATCGTCCGCGCAGGTCTTGAACGGGGAGAGCTGGGAGAGCGTGTAGACCTTGCCCTCAAAGGGGATCTGCGCCGAGGCGAGCAGCTTTTCATATTCCTGCGTCAGCTCGTTCTCCTGCTGCATCTCGGGAATGATCTCGGGGGAGAAGGTCTTGCGCGCGATCTCGGCGTTGACGAACATCAGATCGCCGAACTCCCCGGCAAATTCCGCGCGGAACGGGCTTTCGAGCATTGCCGCCGTCCACGCCTGATTGTATTCCTCCAGCTCGGGGAAGAAGCTGTTCCAGAACTTTTCCTCCGCATCGTAGAAGCTGTCGCGCGTGTCGATCGAGTGGCGGACACTCGCAAGCGTCGAGGCGGTGGAGATGTGCTTGGCCTGCTCCTGCTGGGCGAGGAACACCTTGCGGGCCTCCTCGTAGCTCTTTGCGGCCTTGAGCTGCTCGGTGAGCGCAGCGAGATGCTGCTTGGTGCTCTCGGCATCGGGACGGGTGTAGGTCATTTCAGAAAATTTCATGTTGCTGCCTCCATCAAATTTAATTGTGTCGTATCGTAAAGTTTTACTGCTGGCGGTTGTAGATGGCCGCGACGCTCTTGCGTCCGCCGCCGATGACAAGGATCGCCGCCGCCACGGCGATGAGCATGAAGCCCGTCAGCACGCCGCGTGCGGGGAGAAAGGCCGTCAGCGCGCCGGCGAGCAGGTTGCCCGTGAAGCTGCCGACGGTGTTGAGCATGTTGAACGCGCCGTTGAAGCGGCCCTTTTTCTCGTCCGGCACGTAGCTCTGCGTGGCGGAGATGCGAATGGTGTAGCTCGTCACGCCCAAAATGCCCGTGAGGAAGCACGAGGCCATCATCACCGGCAGCGGGCAGTAAAGGTAAAATCCCTCGCACAGCGAAATGATGACGTAGACCGTGAGCGCGATGGAATACTTCTTCTGCACGGGCAGGCTCATCTTGTAGTGGATACCGCCGCCGATGGCGCGGCCGAAGATCGCCATGCCCCAGACGAGCATATAGATGTATTCGCCGTTTTCAAAGGTCGATTTGAAATACGGCAGCGTGATGACGCTCGACGCGCCATTGGCAAGCGAGCTGACCGCAAAGTAGATCGCAACGCAGAGAAGCCCCTTCTCGCTCAGAAGGTAGCGGAAGCCCTCCTTGATGTCGCGCAGCAGGCGGCGGCCCGAGGAGTGCTGCTCTTCGAGCGCGAGCGCGGCGCGCTGTTTTTCGATGTAGTGCTCTTCGGCGCGGATCTGCGTTTCGGCTGAGGCGGCGAGGAAGAAGCACAGCGCGTTGATGCCGAGCAGCGGCGCAATGCCGAAGAGATTGTAAAAATACGTCGCGATCGGAATGATGAGCGCCGAGAGCGTTTCGAGAACGCTTGCGATGGAATACGCCTTGGAGTAGTTCCCCTCGGAGATCAGCAGGGGATAGAAGCTGTCGTAGGCGACAAAGTAGATGCTGTTGATCGAGCCGATGATGAAGCAGAACACCGCAAGCACCGGAAAGCTGAACCAGCCCCGACCCAGAATGAGCGCGGAAACGGCATAAACGCCGGAGGAGATGAAGTCCAGCGTGTAAATGGTCTTTTTGCGGGAAAAGCGGTCGAGGATCGCGCCCGAGAAGATCGGCATAACGACCTGCGGCAGCGTGAAGGTCGCAACGTAGATGGCGTAGAGCAGGTTCGAGCCGGTGTAGTCCAGCACAAGAAGGCTCAGGGCAAAGCCGGACATCGAGTTGCCCAGCATCGAGATCACGCTGCCAAGCGTGATGATGGTAAAATCCCGCGTCCAGAGCTTGGCCTTCGGCTGCGGCGCGGGCGAGAGAACGTGGTTCATGAAATGGTATCCTCCTTTGAATGAGAGGTGCAAACAAAACCGGATCGCGCGTTCGCGCTCCGGAAAAACGCAGGAAAGCCGATGCGCTTTGCGTTCGGCACGGACGGAGTGTATGCTGATTATACGTTGTGCGCGGGAAATAAGCAACAAAAAAAACGGCGGCCGCCGGAAAACAGAAGAAAGCAATATTTTTTGCGCAGGAGCTGCAAAGTGCCGCCTTGCGGTCGAAAGCGCGGTGTGGTATACTCATAAAATCAGATTACAAATGCGGAGGAAAATACTATGAGCGGTATGCCGGCAAAGGAATTGCTGCACTTCATTAAAAATAGCCCCACCTGCTATCATGTGACCGAGAACATTCGGCAGAAACTTCTTTCGGAGGGCTACCATGAGCTTTCCGAGCGCGAGAAGTGGAACGTGAAGCCGGGCGGGAAGTATTTTGTCTGCCGCAACGGCTCGAGCACCGTTGCCTTCCGCGTGCCGGAAGCGCTCACGGGCGGCTTTGCGATGGCGGCGGCGCATTCCGATTCGCCGACCTTCCGCCTCAAGGAGCACCCCGACCGCCGCAGCGCGCACTATGTCCAGCTCTCCACCGAAAAATACGGCGGTATGCTGATGTCGACGTGGTTCGACCGTCCGCTCTCCGTCGCGGGGCGTATCTTCGTGCGCGAAGACAGCGGGATCGCGGATAAGCTCGTGAATGTTGACCGCGATCTTCTTGTGATCCCCAATGTCGCTATCCACATGAACCGCACGGTGAACGACGGCATGAAGTACATGGCGAATGTCGATACGCTGCCGCTGCTCGGCGGGAAGGAAAGCGGCGGTATCCTGCCCATCGTTGCCAAGGCTGCGGGCGTTGACGCCAGCGATATTCTCGGCAGCGACCTCTTCCTCTACTGCCGCGGCGAAGGGACGCTGCTCGGCGAGAACGAGGAATACATCCTCTCGCCCAAGCTCGACGACCTGGAGTGCGCCTGCGGCTGCCTTTCCGGCTTCCTTGCGGCAAAGGAGAGCGGGAACATCGCCGTCTGCTGCATTTTCGATAATGAAGAAGTCGGCTCTTCGACCAAGCAGGGCGCGGGTTCTACCTTCCTGCGCGATACGCTGCGCCGCATCGCTCTTTGCCTTGGCAAGGACGAGCAGGACTTCCAGATGATGCTCGCGCGCAGCTTTCTCGTCTCGGCGGACAATGCGCACGCCCAGCACCCCAACCACGGCGAATACGCCGATCCCGACAACTGCCCCTATATGAACGAGGGCGTCGTCATCAAGTTCAACGCCAACCAGCGCTATGCGACCGACGGCCGCTCCTGCGCTGTTTTCCGCAGCGTGTGCGAGCGCGCGGGCATTCCCGTGCAGGTCATGTCCAACCGCTCTGACCTGCCCGGCGGCTCGACGCTCGGCTCCATCTCCGATACGCTCGTGCCGGTGAGCACCGTGGACATCGGCCTGCCCCAGCTCGCGATGCACTCAAGCTGGGAGACGGCGGGCGTGCAGGACTATGAATTCCTCGTGCGCGTGATGACGGAGTATTACGGTGGCGCGCTGTAAGGCATTTCGCACCGTTGCATAGACAAAGCGGCAAACGCATGATAAAATAACTTGTTTTTCATACAGAATTCGCCTTCAAGAACAGAAAGGAAGAAGATAACAATGGACGTTAAGGAAATTCTCAAGCACGTAGACCACACCCTCCTCAAACAGACGGCAACGTGGGAGGAGATCAAGGAGATCTGTGACGACGGCATCAAATACGGCTGCGCGAGCGTCTGCATCCCGCAGACCTATGTGAATCACGCCGCGCACTACGTCGCCGAGCAGCAGCACTATGGCTTCGGCCAGCTGCCCATCTGTACGGTCATCGGCTTCCCCAACGGCTACACGCCCAGCGGCATCAAGTGCATGGAGGCCGAGTCCGTCGTCGCCGACGGCGCAACCGAGATCGACATGGTCATCAACCTTGGCTGGGTCAAGGAGGGCCAGTACGACAAGATCCTCCAGGAAATCAACTCCGTGAAGATTTCCTGCCACGGCAACATTCTCAAGGTCATCATCGAGACCTGCCTTCTCACCGAAGAGGAGAAGATCAAGCTCTGCGAGGTTGTCTCCAACTCTCACGCCGACTACATCAAGACCTCCACGGGCTTTGCCGGCGGCGGTGCGACCCGCGAGGACGTTGCCCTCATGGTGAAGCATATGACCAACGGCAAGAAGGTCAAGGCCGCCGGCGGCATTGCGAACCTGCAGGACGCCGAAGATTTCCTGAACCTCGGTGCCGACCGTCTCGGCACCTCCCGCATCGTCAAGGCGGTGAAGGAACTCGAGGCCAAGGGTCAGTTTTAAGAAAGAAGAGGACTCAATATGCCGACTCCGCACAACAGCGCCGTAAAAGGCGATTTTGCCAAAACTGTCCTGATGCCAGGCGACCCGCTGCGCGCGAAATTCATTGCCGAAACGTTCCTTGAAAATCCGAGGCTCGTCAACAATATCCGCGGTGTGCAGGGCTACACGGGAAGCTACAAGGGCGCGCCCGTCAGCGTGATGGCCAGCGGCATGGGCATGCCGTCCATCGGCATCTATTCCTATGAGCTGTTTACACAGTACGATGTGGATAACATCATTCGCGTCGGCTCGGCGGGCGCGATCCAGAAAGAGCTGACGCTCGGCGATGTGGTCGCGGGCATGGGTGCCTGCACCAACTCAAATTACGCCGCGCAGTACGGTCTCGGCGGTACATTTGCGCCCATCGCGGACTTTGCGCTGCTCTCCGCTGCCGTGCAGTCGGCAAAGGAGCTCGGCGTCAATATGCCCGTCGGCAACCTCTATTCGTCCGACACGTTCTATGATGCATCCGCCTCGTCCCTCAAGTGGGCGGAGATGGGCGTGCTCGCCATCGAGATGGAGGCTGCCGCCCTCTACTGCAACGCCGCCTATACGAAAAAGCGAGGCCTTTCCATCTGCTCCATTTCGGACAACATCGTCACCGGCGAGGAGCTTTCGCCCGAGCAGCGGCAGACAAGCTTCACCGCCATGATGAAGATCGCGCTCGAAACGGCCGTGAAGATGGCGGCGCTCTAAATCTGCGAAATAAGGAGATGTCATGCCATGCGTGTGATCGATATTGAAAACATTGTGACCAACATGCGGGACGATACCCGCTTTGTTCTGCGCTGCGAGGAGGTCTTCCACGATAAGATCAGCTCCGCCGCGGCGAGCATTTTGATGAACAAGAGCCAGAAGCCTATCGTCTGCCTGACGGGGCCGAGCGGCTCGGGCAAGACGACGACGGCCATGCGCCTGCGCGAATACCTCGAAAATCTCGGCGTGAAGGTGTGCATGCTCAGCATGGACAACTTCTTCCTGCCGCTCGATCAGCGCCCGCCCGAGGCGAGCGACTGGGAGTCGCCCTACTGCGTGAACCGCCAGTGGCTCATCGACGATATCCACCGCCTGATGGACGGCGAACTGGTCAAGCTGCCGGTCTACAATTTTAAAGATGGCATTGTCGGCGGCTACAAGCCCATGCAGGGCGATAAGGACGCCATCATCATCGCCGAGGGGATCCACATGCTCAATCCGCTCATCTTCGATGAGCTCAAGAACGAGGCTACGGGCGTTTACGTTGCCCCGCGCACGCGCATCATCACCGAGAAGGATCGCATCGTCCGCCCCGAGCAGCTGCGCGTGGCGCGCCGCATGATCCGCGACTATCAGGGCCGCGGACATTCCCTGCGCCAGACGGTCGAGCGCGCCGAGAGCGTCGATCGCGGCGAGCAGAACTACATCATGCCCAATAAGCCCAACGCGAGCATTCACATCGACACGTTCCACGACTACGAGCCGTGCATCCTCGCGCGTTACCTCAAGGACATTCCGGAGTTCTACAGCCAGCTGGACGATGCCTTCATCGCCGAGCATGGGCTGAGCGACCTCTTCGACGTTGTCAACTCCGTGCCGCCGCTCAGAACCGACTATGTGCCGCGCGACTCCATCGTGCGCGAGTTTGTCGGCGGCAGCTGCTTTGAGTACTAAATGGTCGAAAACTGACAACAAAGAGCAATTGAAAATAAAAATTATCCGGAACGGAATCGAAATTTGCCCTGCTTGGGCGAAAAAAGGGGGAAGGAAGCATGCATTCTGACGAGCGGCGAAAAGCCATTGCCGATGTGCTGCGCGCGTCGGACGCGCCCATCAGCGCCTCCGCGCTGGCGGAGAAATTCTCCGTTTCCCGGCAGATCATCGTGGGTGACATCGCGCTTCTGCGTTCCTCCGGCGAGGAGATCCTTGCGACCCCGCGCGGCTACGTGACACCGAAGGAGGCGCGCGGCCTTCTCCGCCGGATCGCAGTGAAGCACACGCCGCAGCAGATGGAAGCTGAGCTCAACACCATCGTCGACAACGGCTGCACGGTGATCGACGTGATCGTCGATCACCCGATCTACGGGCAGCTCACCGGCTCGCTGCAAATTGCCAGCCGCTACGAGGTCGGGCAGTTCATTGAGCGGTGCAGGAATGCAGAGCCGCTCTCCCGCCTGACCGACGGCATCCACCTGCATACGATCCTCTGTCCCGACGAGGCGGCCTTCGAGCGCACGAAGGATGCGCTGCGCGCGCTTGGGCTTTTATTGGAGGAAAGCGGAAATTAAGGGTTGACAATCCTGCGACAAGCGATTATAGTGTCATGGACACGTGTCAAGACATGTCGCCCGTGACACTATTTTTTTAGGTTGTGAGGATAACATGGAAACGATAAAAGCATTTTGCAAACGCAAAAATATTGAGGTTTCGGCCAAGCGCTACGGCATCGACGCGCTCGGCGCGATGGCACAGGGGCTTTTCTGCTCGCTGCTGATCGGCACGATCATCAAGACGCTCGGTGCACAGCTCGGCGTTCCGTTTTTGACGGATATCGGCACTTATGCAATGTCCGTCTCCGGCCCGGCGATGGCCGTCGCCATCGGCTACGCGCTCAAGGCTGACCCGATGGTGCTCTTTTCCCTCGCGGCGGTGGGCTATGCGGCGAACGCCGAGGGCGGCGCGGGCGGCCCGCTTGCCGTTCTCATCATCGCCGTCGTCGCCGCCGAGTGCGGCAAGGCCGTGAGCAAGGAGACGAAGATCGACATTCTCGTTACGCCCGCTGTGACGATCTTAGTCGGCGTGGCGCTCGCCAAGTGGATCGCACCGCCCATCGGCACGGCCGCTTCCGCCTTCGGCATCGTCATCGACAACGCGACCAAGCTCCAGCCGTTCTGGATGGGCATTGCCGTTTCCGTGCTCGTGGGCATCGCGCTCACGCTGCCCATCTCGTCTGCCGCCATCTGCTCGGTGCTGGGCCTTACGGGTCTTGCCGGCGGCGCGGCGGTCGCGGGCTGCTGCGCGCAGATGGTCGGCTTTGCCGTGATGAGCTTCAAGGAAAACCGCTGGGGCGGCCTTGTCTCTCAGGGTCTCGGCACCTCCATGCTCCAGATGCCCAACATCGTCCGCAATCCCCGCGTGTGGATCGCGCCGACGCTCGCATCCGCCATCACCGGCCCCATTGCGACCTGCGTATTCAAGCTTGAAATGAACGGCGCGCCAATCAACTCCGGCATGGGTACCTGCGGCCTCTGCGGCCCCATCGGCGTGTGGACGGGTTGGGTGTCGCCGAGCGAGGAGGCTGTCGCTAAGGGCGCGGAAGCCATCAGTGCCACGGGCTTTGACTGGCTGGGTCTTGTGCTCGTCGCTATTGTCCTGCCCGCGATCCTTGCGCCGGCCATCAACATGGTTTGCCGCCGTCTCGGCTGGGTCAAGGACGGCGACCTGAAGCTCGACTAAGTGTAAAAATTGTGTACTTTTTGTAAAGAATAGCTTCAAATATCACGAAAAAAGTAAAATGGCGGAGAATCAGTCTTGATTCTCCGCCATGCCTTTGTTATACTATGGGGCGAAGTGCGACAGCACTTCAAATAAACCGGGAAAGCGAATTTTTGCTGACCGGAAAAATAAGGAAGGATAGAAGAATGAAGAAGTTTTTTGCGCTGCTTCTCGCTCTCGTCATGGTTCTGTCCCTCGTTGCCTGCGGTGATAAGAAGACCGACGACAATCAGGGCGACACCAACACTGACGATCAGCAGGGCGAGACCACCACTTACACCAATCCCGACGATATCGACGACAACATGACGTCCGAGGACGGCAAGTATGAAGTCGCTTTCGTCACTGACGTCGGCCAGCTGAAGGATAAGTCCTTCAACCAGGGCACTTTCGACGGCGTGAAGCTCTATGCTGCCAACAACGGCCTGAGCTACAAGTACTATCAGCCTGCCAACGGCGATCAGGCTACCGATGACGACCGCTACGACGCCATGAAGGCTGCCGTGGACGGCGGCGCCAAGGTCATCGTCTGCGCCGGCTTCATGCAGGGCACGGCCCTCGAGAAGGCCGCTAAGGAATTCACCGATACCAAGTTTGTCTTCATCGACGGTTGGTCCCTCGGCCTTGACAACGTTGCCGGTATCTCCTTCAACGAAGAGCAGTGCGGCTACTTCGCCGGTTACGCTGTCGTCAAGGAAGGCTACGAGAAGCTCGGCTTCACCGGCGGCGGCGGCGGCACGAACCCCGCCTGCATCCGTTACGGCTGGGGCTTTGCTCAGGGCGCGAACGATGCTGCCAAGGAAATGGATAAGACCGTCGACCTGAACTACTCCTGGGAGTACGGTGCTTCCTTCCAGGCTTCCCCCGAGCTGCAGACCATGGTCTCCGGCTGGTATGCCAACGGCACTGAGATCGTCTTTGCCTGCGGCGGTTCCATGTTCCAGTCCGTCGCGGCTGCCGCTTCCGCTGAGGACGGCAAGGTCGTCGGCGTCGACGTCGACCAGTCCAGCGAGTCCGACACCGTTGTGACCTCCGCCATGAAGGGCCTGAGCGACGCTGCTGAGTGGGCCATCGCCAAGGTTTACGACGGCACTTGGGACGAGATCGGCAACAACGCCACCGCTCTCGGTGTCAAGGAGAACGCTGTCGGCCTGCCGACCGCTACCTGGTCCATGGAGCACTTCACCGTTGCTGACTACGAGGATCTCTTCCAGCAGGTTCTCAACGGCGACCTCACCATCGACAACAACTCCGAGATGGCCAACCCCGCTGAGGGCGGCCTGACCAACGTCAACGTCAACTACATCGGCGGCTGATCTCATCGCACAACATATTGAGAACGGAAGGCTTCGGCCTTCCGTTCTTTTTCTGCCTTCTGACAGGAAATGACACGAGAAAACCTTTTGCTTTTTGCATGGTAATATGATATAGTATAGCATAATTATGGTTTCCGTCCTCGCAGCGCAGCGCGTGCGGGCCATCAAAACGGAAGGAGGGCGAAAAAACTTGGAGAATCAGTATGCGATCGAGATGCTGAACATCACCAAAAAATTCCCCGGTATTATCGCCAACGACAACATCACCTTACAACTCAAAAAGGGTGAGATCCATGCGCTCCTCGGTGAAAACGGCGCGGGAAAATCGACCTTGATGTCGGTTCTGTTCGGCCTTTATCAGCCGGAAGAGGGCATCATCAAAAAGGATGGCAAGGTCGTGTCCATCAAGGACCCGAACGACGCCACCGCCCTTGGCATCGGCATGGTGCACCAGCACTTCAAGCTGGTGGATGTTTTCACCGTGCTCGACAACATCATCCTCGGTGCGGAGACGACGAAGTGCGGCTTTTTGCAGAAGAAAGAGGCGCGCAAAAAGGTCGAGGAGATCTCCAAACGCTACGGTTTGAATGTCGACCTTGACGCCAAGGTCGAGGATATCACCGTCGGCATGCAGCAGCGCGTCGAAATTTTGAAGATGCTCTACCGCGACAATGAGATCCTCATCTTCGATGAGCCGACCGCAGTTTTGACTCCGCAGGAGATCGAGGAACTGATGGCCACGATGAAGGAGTTTGCCCGCGAAGGCAAGTCCATTCTCTTCATCTCCCATAAGCTCAACGAGATCATGGAGGTCTCCGACCGCGTGAGCGTTCTGCGCAAGGGTAAGTACATCGGCACCGTCAACACAAGCGAGACCACCAAGCAGGAGCTTTCCAACATGATGGTCGGCCGCCCCGTGCAGCTTGAGGTCACCAAGGACGAGGCCAAGCCCGCGGGCGAGGTCTTGAAGGTCGACCACCTCTGCGTCCACTCCCACGTGCAGAAGCGCAACGCCGTGAACGACGTCTCGTTCAATGTGCGCGCAGGCGAGATCGTCTGCATCGCCGGTATCGACGGCAACGGCCAGACCGAGCTTGTCTATGGCCTGACGGGGCTTGACAAGCCTGCCTCCGGCACGATCACGCTCTGCGGCAAGGATATTTCCCACGCCTCCATCCGCCACCGCGGCGAGCATATGAGCCACATTCCCGAGGATCGCCACAAGCACGGCCTCGTGCTCGACTTCACGCTCGAGCAGAACATGGTGCTCCAGCGCTTCAACGAGCCGCGCTTTGAAAACCACGGCTTTATCAACAACAAGGCTGTGCGCGACTATGCCAACTACCTGATCGACAAGTTCGACGTGCGCAGCGGCCAGGGCGCGATTACGCGCGCGCGTTCCATGTCCGGCGGCAACCAGCAGAAGGCCATCATCGCCCGCGAGGTCGACCGCGACAAGGACCTCATCGTCGCCGTGCAGCCCACGCGCGGCCTTGACGTCGGCGCCATCGAATTCATCCACAGCCAGCTCGTCGCCGAGCGCGACCGCGGCAAGGCGATTTTGCTCGTCTCGCTCGAGCTGGACGAGGTCATGAGCCTTTCCGACCGCATTCTCGTCATGTACGAGGGCGAGATCGTCGGCGAGCTTGACCCGAAAAAGACCACCGTTGAAGAGCTCGGCCTTTACATGGCCGGCGCCAAGCGCATGGCGAAGGAGGAGGCGGCCGTATGAAAAAAGAACACTTCCTGCAAAGCGAAGGCTTCAAGACCGTCGCGGCGTCCGTCCTCTCGATCCTGATTGGCCTCGCCGTCGGCAGCATCGTCATTTTGATCGTCGGCCTCACGAGCCCGAACCTCTCGCTCTCCTCGGCGTGGGACGGTATCCGCATCGTCTTCGGCGGCCTCTTTTCTACGGGGCGCGACGCCTCCGGTACGCTGATGTGGGGCTTCAACCCGACGAATATCGGCAACATGCTCTTCCGTGCCGCGCCGCTCATCATGACGGGCCTTTCCGTCGGTATGGCATATAAGACCGGCCTTTTCAACATCGGCGCGCCGGGTCAGTACCTCATGGGTACGCTCGTTTCGCTCTCCATCGCCCTCGGCCTTCCGTCCGAGACGATGTCCACCACGCTCATCTGGCTGCTCGCTTTCCTCGGCGGTACACTTGCCGGTGCGCTCTGGGGCGCGATCCCCGGTTTGTTCAAGGCGCTGCTCAACATCAACGAGGTGCTGGCCTGCATCATGACGAACTGGATCGCGGCGAACCTCGTCACATGGCTTTTTGACATCAGCAGCTTCAAGAATGTTGCCGAGTCCACCAAGACCGGCTACATCTACAAGACGACCTACAACGGTGTTGCCACGGCGAAGATGGGCCTCGACAAGCTCTTCCCGAACTCTCAGGTCAACGGCGGTATCCTCATCGCCATCGTCTTTGCCATCGGCGTTTATGTGATGATGAGCAAGACGACCTTCGGCTACCAGCTCAAGGCCTGCGGCTCCAACCGTCATGCCGCGCGCTATGCCGGCATCGCCGACAAGCGCAACATCGTGCTCTCCATGGCCATCGCCGGCGGACTGAGCGCGGCGGGCGCCTCGCTCTACTATCTCTCCGGCAACACGGAGTTCTTCTGGTCGACGTACCAGTCCCTCCCCGGCATCGGCTTCAACGGCATCCCCGTTGCGATGCTTGCCTCCTGCAACCCCATCGGCATCATCTTCACGGCGATCTTCATGTCGACGCTCGACATCTCTGGCTTGCAGCTGACGAATCTGACGGCCTACAACGAGTACATCACGAACGTCATCATCGCCGTCATCGTCTACCTCAGCGCCTTCTCGCTGGTCATCAAGATGTGGATCGGCAAGCTCGGCAAGAAGAATGACGACGGCGCGGACGCCAATGCAGAGCCTGCGCCGGCCGCTGTTCCCGCACCGGCCGCGGTACCGGCTGAAACCGAGAAAGGAGGCGACGCGAAATGACATTCCTCATTCAGCAGACGCTCATTTATGCCGTCCCTCTGATGATCGTGGCGCTCGCGGGCGTGTTCGCTGAGCGCAGCGGTATCATCAACCTGGCGCTGGAAGGTATCATGGTCTTCGGCGCGTTCATCGGCGTGTGGTTCGTGCGCATTTTGCAGACGAGCGACGCGATCCTCTCCCTCAAGCAGAGCGGCAACTGGGTCGCGCTTCAGGGCGTGGAGCTGCTCACGATGCTGGTGGCGGCGGCCTTCGGCGCGCTGTTCTCCCTGCTTTTGAGCTTCGCCTCCATCAACCTGCGCGCCGACCAGACCATCGGCGGCACGGCGCTTAACCTGATGGCCCCCGCACTGGTGCTGTTCTTCATCCGCATCATTGCCAACCAGAATACGCTCCAGATGCTCACGGGCGACGCGGCGAGCTGGTTCATGATCAAAAAGTCCACGCTCGGCATCGACAAGAGCACGGATCTCGGTTTCTTCGGCGAGACCTTCATCAACAAGGTCTACCTGGCGACCTATGTCTGCATCCTGCTCTTCATTATCCTGTCGATTCTGCTCTATAAGACGCGCTTCGGCCTGCGTCTGCGCGCGTGCGGCGAAAATCCGCAGGCGGCGGACTCCTTGGGCATCAACGTCTATAAGATGCGCTACGCGGGCACGACCATTTCCGGCGCGCTCGCGGGCATGGGCGGCTTCGTCTATGCGCTGACCACGGCGAACTGCGCCTCGAACGGCGACGTGGCGGGCTTCGGCTTCCTCGCACTGGCCGTTATGATCTTCGGCAACTGGAAGCCCGTGAATATCGCGGTCTCCTCGCTGCTGTTCGGCCTCTTCAAGTGCATCGCGGCAAGCTATGCGAGCATCGACATCAACGGCGACGGCATCTTCAAGCTGGCGGAGATCGGCATCAGCGCCCATTTCTACCGCATGCTGCCCTACATCGTCACGCTGCTCGTGCTGGCGTTCACGTCCAAGAGCTCCCGCGCGCCCAAGGCCGAAGGCATCCCCTACGACAAGGGCCAGCGCTAAATGCAAATCAAAAAGCGGTATGGCAGCGCCGTACCGCTTTTTTTGCAGACTGAATATTTGAGATGGAGAGAACTATGGAGATCAGAGAGATTACGACTCCTGATGAAAAGCAGCGCATCGCGCGTTTCATTTTAGAATCGCTGCCCGACTGGTTCGGCATTCCCGAGGCGCGGGAGGAATACATCGAAAAAAGCGCGGCGCAGCCGTTTTTCACCGCGTTCGACGGCGAAAGCGCCGTCGGGTTTCTCTGCCTCGCCGAAACAGGGAAGGACACGGCGGAGCTCTACGTCATGGGTGTGCTGAAAGAATATCACCGCCGCGGCGTCGGCAAGGCGCTCCTTGCCGTGGCGAAGCGGCGGGCGAAGGAGCTCGGCTACTCTTTCTTGCAGGTCAAGACCGTGCAGATGGGGAAGTACCCTGAGTACGACGCGACGAACCGATTCTACCTTGCCCTCGGCTTTTGTGAGTTTGAGGTGTTTCCGACGCTCTGGGACGAGTGGAACCCATGTCAAATCTATGTGATGAGCCTGAAATAAGGAAAATCCGGAACCTTTTCCCACCATTTTACGTCTATAAAAGCAGAAAGCAGAGGAGGGAAGCATATGACCGTCCGCGAACCGAAAAAACGCTCCGATCTGCGCCTGAAGCTCGGCGGCGCGTATTTCAGTGCGCAGCGCAGGCTCGCCTGGCTTTCGATGCGGAAACATTTTTCGCGCGAGCGCAGCGGGGAAGACTTAGCATATCAGGCGTTTTCCCACCATACGCCGCTCATGCGCAAGCTCAAGGACGTCGACATGCAGCTCCAGCGCAACAAGGTGACGAATCTCCGCCTCGCCTGTGCGCGGCTCGACGGGCTTTTGCTGCGCCCCGGTGAAACGATGAGCTACTGGTACCTCATCGGAAAGCCGACGGCAGGGAAGGGGTATCTGCCCGGTATGATCCTGCGCAACGGCGGATATCTGGCCGCGACGGGCGGCGGGCTCTGCCAGCTCTCAAACCTCATCTACTGGATGACGCTGCACACGCCGCTCACGGTCGTCGAGCGTCACCGCCACGGCTACGACGTCTTTCCCGATGCGAACCGCACGCAGCCCTTCGGCAGCGGCGCGACCTGCTTTTATCCCTATCTCGACCTGATGATCCGCAACGACACGCAGGAGACCTATCAGCTGCGCGTCCGCGTCGGCGAAACGGACCTTGAGGGGGAATGGCGCGTGAGCGCAAAGCCGACTGCGCGTTACGCGGTCGTCGAGCGCAACCACGAGATGCGCGCGCAGTACTGGGGCGGCTATATCCGCCACAACGAGCTTTACCGCCAGACCTTTGACTTGCAGGGCAAGCTGCTTGCGGAAACGCCCGTCGCCGTGAACGACGCGGTGATGATGTACTCGCCGTATCTCGAAGAAAGCAAAAAGGAAGGCTGATTTCTGTCAGCCTTCCTTTTCTCTTATTCCGATGTTTCTTCCGTTTCTTCGGCCTTTTCCTCTTCCTCAGGCTCTTCCCACGGCTGCATCGTGGCGACGCAGCGGTTGATGTTCTTGCCCTCGGCATAGAATTTGGCCTCATAGTCGGTCATCACGCCGCGCTGTCCGTTTGCGTGCAGATCGTGCGTGACCTCAGAGAGTTCGAAGCCAAACTGCGGGATCTCCTCAATCGACCAGAGGAAGAGGGGATCGTTGTCGGTCTTGAAGTGGATCTGGCCATTCTCCTTGAGCACCTTGCGGTAGAGCTTTAAGAAGTTGCCGTGCGTCAACCGGCGCTTGGCCTGCCGCTTGGGCGGCCACGGGTCGCAGAAGTTGACATAGATGCGGTCGACCTCGCCCTGATCGAAAATTTCGGGCAGCTGGTTTGCGTCGATGTCGATGAAAAAGACGTTGCGCAGTCCCGCGCTTGCCGCGCGCTCCATCGCGACGACCATCGCGTCGGGCACCTTTTCGACCGCGATGAGCAGCACGTCGGGCTCCGCGGCGGCAGTCTCGACGGTAAAGCGGCCCTTGCCGCAGCCGAGCTCCACGCGGATCTCCTTCGCCTCGGGCATCAGCTCGCGCCAGTGACCCTTGCGCGCGTAGGGATCCTTGATCTGATATGCCTCGCACCGCTCCATGCGGGGAAGCAGGTTTTTCTTTTTGCGCATTCGCATAGCATGATCCTCATTTTCTGATGATTTGCCCTCTATCATAGCGGAAAATGGCGCAAGAGACAAGTCATTCCCCTGATTTTTATACAAGTTCTGCTGCATTTTGAGAAAAGTGGGCAGGAAATGCATCATTTCCTGCAATCAAATCGAAGAATTGTGAATCTTTTTTGAAAAAAGTGATTTTTCTCTTGCAAATTGCCTGCGCCGACAATATAATGAGAAATAGTTGAAAAAGGACAGGAGGAGACTTACGATGTCTTTTGTCAAATATGAACCCAAAGGCAATATCGCCTACCTCGTCATTGACCGCGAAAAGGCGCTCAACGCACTCAACTCGCAGGTGCTCGCTGATCTCGACGCCGCGCTCGACGCGGTGGATTTGAACGAGATCCGCTGCCTGATCGTCCGCGGCGCGGGCGAGAAGTCCTTTGTCGCCGGCGCGGATATTGCGCAGATGAAGGATCTGAGCAAGGCGGAGGCCGAGGCCTTCGGCAAGCAGGGCAACGACGTGATGCGCAAGCTGGAAACGTTCCCCATTCCGACGATCGCGGCGGTCGGCGGCTACGCCCTCGGCGGCGGCTGCGAGCTTTCGATGAGCTGTGATTTCCGCATCTGCTCCGATACCGCCGTTTTCGGCCAGCCCGAAACGGGTCTCGGCATCACGCCGGGCTTTGGCGGCACGCAGCGCCTTGCGCGCCTGGTCGGCCCCGGCATGGCCAAGCAGATGGTCTACACCGCCCGCAACATCAAGGCGGAGGAAGCGCTGCGCATCGGTCTTGTCAACGCCGTCTATCCGCTCGAGGAGCTGTACAGCGCGGCGGAGAAGCTCGCTTCTCAGATCGCGGCCAACGCGCCCATCGCGGTGCGCGCATCCAAGAAGGCCATCAACGAGGGCCTTGACCTTGCGATGGACGAGGCTGTCGTCGTCGAGGAGAAGGCGTTCGGCTCCTGCTTTGAATCGCAGGATCAGCAGGAGGGCATGGGCGCTTTCCTTGAAAAGCGCAAGCACGAGCCCTTTACCAACAAGTGATTCCATAGAAATCTCTATTCAACTATTTATTTATAATGTAGGAGGATACACACAATGAAAGTTGCAGTTTTCGGCGCCGGTACCATGGGCAGCGGCATCGCTCAGGTCTTCGCGGCCAAGGGCCACACCGCTCTGATGTACGCTTCCAGCGTCGCTTCCGCTCAGCGCCACAAGGACAAGCTCGCCGCTTCCCTGCAGAAGCGCGTCGAGAAGGGCAAGATGACCGAAGAGGCCAAGGACGCGATCCTCAACAACATCCTCGTCGAGGAGAAGTCCGCCGCCGCTGACGCTGACCTCATCATCGAGTGCGTCAAGGAAGAGATGGGCACCAAGCGCGAGCTGCTCTGCGAGCTCGATGAGATGTGCAAGGAGAGCACCGTCTTTGCCACCAACACCTCTTCTCTCTCCGTCACCGAGATGGGCCTCGGCCTCAAGCACGCCGTCATCGGCATGCACTTCTTCAACCCCGTGCCCAGCATGAAGCTCGTTGAGGTTATCCGCGGTGCCAACACCACGCAGGAGACCTTCGACTTCATCTACAACCTCTCCAAGGAGATCGGCAAGGAGCCCGTTGAGGTCGCCGAGGCTCCCGGTTTCGTCGTCAACAAGATCCTGATCCCCATGATCAACGAGGCCATCGGCCTGGTCGAGACCGGCGTTGCCTCCGTTGAGGACATCGACAAGGCCATGATGCTCGGCGCCAACCACCCGATGGGCCCCCTCGCTCTGGGCGATTTCATCGGCCTCGACGTCTGCCTCGCCATCATGAACGTTCTCTACAGCGAGACCGGCGATCCGAAGTATCGTCCCGCTCTGCTGCTCAAGAAGATGGTTCGCGGCGGCCAGCTCGGCAAGAAGTCCGGCAAGGGCTTCTATGATTACAGCAAGAAGTAATTACCCCACTGAAAAGGTCAAAAAAGGAAGGCGGCTCAAAGGAGTTGCCTTCCTTTTTCCACTTTGGAATGCAAGCAATTCCTGAAAATGAAGGAAAACTGTCATAAAAGAAACGAAAACGACAAAAAGCCGCGGACGGATTCAGCAAAAAGCACGAATTCCAAAAAGGAATGATAGTTTCCCTTGCGAAAATAGAATGCACAAGGTATAATGAGAGCTACGGAACTGATTTGTGAAAAATTAGACAATCCAATTATTTTTATAGTGAAGGAGCAAAAGACTATGGATTTCCATCTGTCCAAAGAACATCTGCTGGTCCGCAAAATGTATCGCGAATTTGCAGAAAATGAAGTCAAGCCTTTAGCTGAGGAACTCGATGAGGAAGAGCGCTTCCCCATGGAGACCGTCGAAAAGATGGCCAAGCTCGGCATGATGGGTATTTACTTCCCGAAGCAGTACGGCGGCGCCGGCGGCGATGTTCTCAGCTATGCTATGTGCGTGGAGGAGCTCGCTAAGGTTTGCGGCACCACCGCGGTCGTTGTTTCTGCCCACACCTCCCTGTGCTGCGCCCCCATTTTCGAGAACGGCACCGAGGAGCAGAAGATGAAGTATCTGCCCGACCTGCTGTCCGGCCGCAAGATCGGCGCGTTCGGTCTGACCGAGCCCGGCGCCGGTACCGACGCTTCCGGCCAGCAGACCACCGCTGTCAAGAATGAGAACGGCGATTATGTCCTCAACGGCAGCAAGTGCTTCATCACCAACGGTAACGTTGCTTCCACCTTCGTCGTCTTCGCCATGACCGACAAGAGCAAGGGCAACCATGGCATTTCCGCGTTCATCGTGGAGTCCGATTTCCCCGGCTTCTCCACCGGTAAGCACGAGAAGAAGATGGGTATCCGCGGCAGCTCTACCTGCGACCTCGTCTTCGAAGACTGCGTCGTTCCCAAGGAGAACCTGCTCGGCAAGGAAGGCGAAGGCTTCAAGATCGCTATGAAGACCCTCGACGGCGGCCGTATCGGTATCGCCTCCCAGGCTCTCGGTCTTGCTGAGGGCGCCATCAACGAGGCTGTCAAGTACACCAAGGAGCGCGTCCAGTTTGGCCGCCGCCTGAGCCAGTTCCAGAACACCCAGTTCCAGCTGGCCGATATGCATACCCGCACCCAGGCTGCCCAGTACCTCGTGTACGCGGCTGCCATGAAGAAGCAGAACCACGAGGATTACTCCATGGACGCTGCCATGGCCAAGCTCTTCGCGGCCGAGACCGCTTCCGACGTCACCCGCCGCGCTGTTCAGCTCTTCGGCGGCTATGGCTACACCCGTGAGTATCCCGTTGAGCGCATGATGCGCGATGCCAAGATCACCGAGATCTACGAGGGCACTTCCGAAGTCCAGCGTATGGTCGTCGCCAAGTATCTTGGTGTGAACTGAAAAAGGAGGTAAAGATATAATGAAGATTCTTGTTTGCGTTAAGCAGGTCCCCGATACCTCCGGTAAGGTTGCCGTCAATCCCGACGGTACCCTGAACCGCGCTTCCATGCAGACCATCATCAACCCCGATGATATGAACGCCGTTGAGGCCGCCCTCAAGCTCAAGGACGAGCTGGGCTGCAAGGTCACCGTTGTCACCATGGGCCCCCCGCCGGCAGAAGGCATGCTGCGCGAGCTGATGGCCATGGGCGCTGATGACGGCTACCTCGTTTCCGCCCGTGAGTTCGGCGGCTCCGATACCTACGCCACCTCCCAGATCCTTGCCGCCGCTCTCGATACCATCGGCCTCGATGCCGACGACATCGTCTTCTGCGGCCGTCAGGCCATCGATGGTGATACCGCTCAGGTCGGCCCCCAGATCGCTGAGAAGCTGCACCTGCCCCAGATCACCTACGCCGCCGACATCAAGAAGGATGGCGACACCCTGACCGTCAAGCGCATGCTCGAAGACGGCTATATGACCATCAAGGCACACACCCCGTGCCTCATCACCTGCATCAAGGAGCTCAATACCCCGCGTTACATGAGCGTTTCCGGTGTGTTTGAGTGCTATTCCAAGCCCATGACCGTTCTGGATTACAACGCCCTGAAGGATCACCCCCTCATCGACGCTACCACCATCGGCCTCAAGGGCTCCCCGACCAACATCCTGACCTCCTTCACGCCTCCCCAGAAGGGCGCCGGTCAGATGCTCGAGGGCAACGACATGGCTACCTGCGAGAAGCTCGCCGGTATCCTGCTCGAAAAACACATCATTTAAGGAAAGGAGATCAATACGATGCTTAACGAAGTGAAACTTGCTAACCCCAACTATGACTCCTCCAAGATCGAAGAGTTCAAGAACGTATGGGTCTTCTGCGAACAGCGTCAGGGCCAGATGATGTCCACCTCCTATGAGCTGATCTCCGAAGGCCGCAAGCTGGCGGACGAGCTGGGCGTGAAGCTCTGCGGTCTGCTGGTCGGCGACAATGTTGGCGATCTCGCCGAGAGCATTGGCGGCTACGGCGCTGATGAGGTCATCGTCTGCGACCACCCCCTGCTCAAGAACTACACCACCGATGCTTATGCCAAGGTTATCTGCGATGTCATCTCCGAGATGAAGCCCGAGGCCTTCCTCATCGGCGCGACCAACATCGGCCGTGACCTCGGCCCCCGCTGCGCAGCCCGTCTGCACACCGGTCTCTGCGCCGACTGCACCCACCTCGACGTTGACATGCCCATCTACAAGGACTTCCTGCGCGGCGCTTCCACGCTGCCCGAGGCCAAGATCGACGGCATGGCCACCGCAAAGGTCATGGGTCAGGATCACGACGTTTCCCGCGACCTGAAGATGACCCGTCCCGCTTTCGGCGGTAACCTGATGGCCACCATCATCTGCCCGCGCTTCCGTCCCTCCATGGCGACGGTCCGTCCCGGCGTTATGAAGAAGGCTCCCTATGACGAGGCCAAGGCCAAGGCTGTCAAGGTCACTAAGTACGACGTCAAGCTCGACGCTGCCGATCTCCAGACCGAGGTCGTCGAGGTCGTCAAGGCTGCCAAGAAGCTCGTCGACCTGATCGGCGCTGACTATATCGTCTCTGTCGGCCGTGGTATCTCCAAGGACGTCGAGGGCGGCATCAAGCTCGCTCACGAGCTCGCCGATGTGCTCGGCGGCGTTGTTGGCGGCTCCCGTGTTGCCATCGACTCCGGCTGGCTCACTGCCGACCATCAGGTCGGTCAGACCGGTAAGACTGTCCACCCGAAGGTCTACGTTGCTCTCGGTATCTCCGGCTCCATCCAGCACAAGGCCGGTATGAGCGAGTCCGAGTGCATCATCGCGGTCAACAAGAACGACACCGCGCCGATCTTCGAGATCGCCGACTACGGTATCTGCGGCGACCTGTTCAAGGTCACCCCGATGCTGATCGAGGCCTTCAAGGCCGCGAAGGCGAGCAAGTAAGACAATTTCAAAAAAGAAGAGCATCGTTTTGCGATGCCCTTCTTTTTTGATTTTTTGCAGGCCGCTGCGCGCATAAATCAACCGCCGCAGGCGGTCGATTTCCACACTTGCGGCCTGAGAAGTGTAATTTCCAACGCACATGTCGTTGGAAATTACGATTAAAATTATTTCGCGCCTATGGGCGCAAAACTCTGCGAGGCTTTTTGCCGAGTCAGCGTCTGCGACACGTGTTTTGACAAAATTTACGTCTGCTTTCTTTTCCTTTTGCGCGCATACTAACGCATGGGTATCGCGGGAGATAAACGTAAGGAGAAATGCAGCAATGAAGCAGACCCTTGCCACGCTTTTGGTGACGGTGCTGCTGCTCGTCTCACTCGTCGGCTGCGGCGAGAAGAAGGGCAACAACACCGTTACTCCGCCGCCCGCCGCGACTGACCATGACACGGCGGACAACAGCAGGAAAAGCCATGATACGCCCGGTGCCGACCGCCGTAATGCCGCCGCCCGCGCCAGCGGCCGCAGCCGCTATTTCAACAGCGCCAAGAGTGATCTTCGCTACCGGCAGATGCTCTCGAACGGCCGTGTCCACGACGCAGACGGCTTTTTGTTCGACGGCGAGAACACGCATTACAACACCCTGCGGTGAAAGAGCAGCGGGAGCTTACTGCTCCCGCTCTTTTTTGTTGTATTGACGAACGGAAAACGCGCCGATATAATGGATCGAAAAGAAAGGAAGTGCCGCCCTATGGATCGTGATCTTCGCGTCGTCCTCTCCGCCCGCGTGTTTTCTGACCAGAAATGCTTTGGCCCCGGCGTTTCGCAGCTTTTGAAGCGCGTGGATGAGCTGCATTCCCTGCGCGCGGCGGCCATGTCCCTGTCCATGGCCTACTCCAAGGCGTGGATGGTCATTCGCAATGCGGAAAACGGCCTGGGGTTTCACCTGCTGCTGTCCAACACGGGCGGCAGGAATGGCGGCGGCGCGGCGCTGACAGACGAGGCACGGCTGATGCTCGCCGCCTACGACGAATACTGCGAGAAGCTGCGCGCCTATGGCGAGAAGCTCTTTGAAGAGACCTTTGCCTTTTACGACGACATTCCCAAGCGGGAAGTGCATAAAAAGGAGGAACGGCATGAGTGACAAGCTTTGCGTCTGCGGACATGAAATGAAGCCTCAGGGGAAGCAGACTCTTGAGATGAACGGATCGAGCCTCGGTTCGAATCTCTGGACGGATCACGTTCCGGTCGAAGTGTACATCTGCTCGTGGTGCGGCCGCATGGCGTTTTTTGAGCCGGAAGATATCCGTGAAAGACGCTTTCAGGACGCCTGCGAAAAAATGACGATGGACGACCTGCGTGCGATCATGGAAGGCGAGCAGCCGCCGCTTTTGCAGAAAAAGGCGGGGGAACGCCTTGAAGAGCTGGAGTCGATCGAGCGTTACAAGGCGGAGCAGAAGCAAAAAGAGGAGGAAAGGCGTGCAAAGCGCAAAAAGCTCTTTTCGGGCATTCTCGGCAGGGACGAGGACGATGGCAAGCCGCCCAAAAACCGTCCGCCCGAATTCTGATGAATTTTCTGTAAAGGCGGGCGCATTGTGCGCACTTTTCGCTTGACAAACGCGCGCGGCGGGTGTACACTCCCATCATCAAAATGGCTTGGATAGGGAAGAAACCGGAGTTCGCCGCTAAGAGAGGGACGCATTTGGTGCAAGCGTCCTGCGTGCAGAGCCGGCAGTACCACCCTTGAGCCGCCCGCGAAACAAGCGGGACGGGATCGCCCGTTACAGCGGACACAAGCGGCGCGCAACGCGCAAGCAGGGTGGAACCGTGGAGTATTTCAATGCTTCACCCCTGATACAATCGGGGGTGGAGCTTTTTTGCACCCTCAAGGAACAATGGAGGTAACATACAATGTCCGAAGAAGTCAAGATCAACGAAGAAAACCAGTTCACGTTTGAAAATCCCGAGTACCGCAAGACCTATTGGCATACCTGCTCCCACGTGCTGGCGCAGGCCGTCAAGCGCCTTTGGCCCGAGGTAAAGCTCGCCATCGGCCCGAGCATCGACAACGGTTTCTATTATGACCTGCTCGCCCCGTTCTCCTTCACGCCGGAGAACCTCAGCGAGATCGAGGCGGAGATGCGCAAGATCTGCAAGGAAAAGCTCAAGCTCGAGCGCTTTGAGCTGCCGCGCGCCGAGGCCATCAAGTTCATGGAGGAAAAGGACGAGCCGTTCAAGGTCGAGCTCATCAACGACCTGCCCGAGGATGCGACCATCAGCTTCTATAAGCAGGGCGAGTTCACCGACCTCTGCGCAGGCCCGCACCTCGACTCCACCGGCCGCATCAAGGGCAACGGCATCAAGCTGACCGCCTGCAACGCCGCCTACTGGCGCGGCGACTCCAACCGCGAAACGCTTCAGCGCATCTACGGTGTCGCCTTCCCGAAGAAGGACGAGCTGGACGAGTATCTCGCGCAGGTCGAAGAGGCCAAGAAACGCGACCACAACAAGCTCGGCCGCGAGCTGGAGTACTTCACCACCGTCGACTGCATCGGTCAGGGTCTGCCCGTGCTGCTGCCCAAGGGCGCGCGCGTGGTGCAGGTGCTGCAGCGCTGGGTCGAGGATGTGGAGCAGAAGCGCGGCTACCTTCTCACCAAGACCCCGCTCATGGCCAAGCGTGACCTTTACAAGATCTCCGGTCACTGGGATCACTACCTCGACGGTATGTTCATTCTCGGCGATCCGTATGATGAAACGAAGGAGTGCTTCGCGCTCCGTCCGATGACCTGCCCGTTCCAGTATCAGGTGTATCTGAACCGTCAGCGTTCCTACCGCGACCTGCCGATGCGCCTGGGCGAGACCTCGACGCTCTTCCGCAACGAGGACTCCGGCGAGATGCACGGCCTCATCCGCGTGCGCCAGTTCACCATTTCCGAAGGCCACCTTGTCCTGCGCCCCGACCAGCTCGAAGAGGAGTTCAAGGGCTGTCTCGACCTTGCCAAGTACTGCCTCGGCACCGTCGGCCTTCTCGATAAGTGCACCTTCCGTTTCTCCCAGTGGGATCCCGCGAACCCGAACAACAAGTATGAGGGCACGGCAGAGCAGTGGGAGCACGCCCAGAGCGTGATGGAGCGTATCCTCAAGGATCTCGACGTGAACTACACCGTCGGCATCGACGAGGCTGCCTTCTACGGCCCCAAGCTCGACATTCAGTATAAGAACGTCTACGGCAAGGAGGATACCCTCGTCACCATTCAGATCGACATGCTGCTTGCTGAGCGCTTCGGCATGTACTACATCGACGAAAATGGCGAGAAGAAGCTGCCGTACATCATCCACCGCACGTCGCTTGGCTGCTACGAGCGCACGCTTGCTTACCTCATCGAGGAGTACGCCGGCGCACTGCCGACGTGGATGGCGCCCGAGCAGGTGCGCTTCCTGCCTGTCACCGACCGCGCCGCCGACTACTGCGCCGAGCAGGCGAGAACGCTCGAAAACGCGGGCTTCCGCGTGGAGGTCGACTACCGCAACGAGAAGATCGGCCGCAAGATCCGCGACGCGCAGATGGAGAAGGTGCCCTACATGGTGGTCGTGGGCGACCGCGACATGGAGAACGGCACCGTGTCTCCGCGCCACCGCGCGGACGGCGATCTTGGCGCGATGAGCATGGACGCGTTCGCCGCGCTGCTCAAGCAGGTTGTGGACAACAAGGAAAAGAAATAAAAATCGCGCTAAAATTGCATAATCAGCAAAGAAAACTTTCATTTTGCAGGGCGGCCGCCGGCCGCCCTGTTTTTTTGCTCATGCCTCAAAAATTGCGGTATGAGAAGGGCTGTGGGACACACCGGACGCTGTGAAACGAAAAGGATGAAGGATTTTTGTGCAAATGGAACAAAATTGAAAAATCTATTGCAATAACTCTGTCATTCAGTTATAATAAGCATGCCCGAAAGGGACAAGAATAAATCCGGAATTCAACGCTTCCCAGTGCAGGTGATCCGAGGCGCCCCCACGCAGCGGGACACATGCCGGTGAAGCGGCGAATGCCGGGAGAATCAAAAAGGAGATTGCGTATGAAAAAGTTCTTAGCTCTGATCCTCTCTCTCGCGATGGTGTTCGCACTGGTCGCCTGCGGCGGCGAGAAGACGGATGACAACCAGGATAATGATGGCGATACCAGCAGCCCCGTTTCCATCACTCTGGCAACCGGCGGTACCTCCGGTACCTACTATGCTGTCGGCGGCGTTCTCAAGACCGTCCTCGGCGACAAGCTGACCCTTTCCAACCTCAACGTTGAGTCCACCGGCGCTTCTGTTGCAAACGTCAACATGATCACCGACGGCGAGGCTCAGATGGCCATTCTCCAGTCCGACGTTATCAACTACGCGCACGAGGGCACCAACTCCTTCGACGGCGCTCCCGAGACCGACGCTCTGTGGGTTGCCGGTATCTACAACGAGACCGTTCAGATCCTTGCCAAGCCCGGCATCAACACCGTTGCCGACCTCAAGGGCAAGACCGTCTGCGTTGGTGACGTTGGTTCCGGTACCGAGATCAACGCCTGGCAGGTGCTCGGCGCTGCGGGTCTGACCAAGGACGACGTCAATGCGGTGAACGGCTCCTTCCAGGATGGCGTTGACCAGCTCAAGGACGGCAAGATCGATGCCGCCTTCACCGTCGCCGGTGCTCCCACCACTGCTATCGTCGACTACGCCACCACCAACACCCTCAACCTCATCTCCCTCACTGACGAAGAGCTCGCCGCCATTCAGGAGGCCTATCCGTTCCTGATCCGTGACGACCTGCCCTCCACCACCTATACCGGCATGACCGGCGATGTCGTCTGCGTCGCCATTCAGGCTACTCTCGTTGCTTCCAAGGATCTGAGCGAGGACGTCGTTTATGAGCTCGTCAAGGCCATGTTCGACAACAAGGACGCTCTGACCGAAGGCCACGCCAAGTTCGGCTTCCTCGATCCCGAGGCTGCCTCCGCCGGCGCGACTGTCCCCATGCATCCCGGTGCTGAGAAGTACTACAAGGAAGTTGGCGTCCTGTAAGCAGGATCGCTACCGTGTATTGACGTGAATTCACATCTGCGGAAATACATAATTGCGGCCGCTGCAATAATAGTGATTATTGCAGCGGCCGTCGTGGTTCTTCCTCGCTCCGGCTACTACCTGACCCTGCGCAACCGCGACACCGGCGAGGTCTACGCCCGGTATAAAATGGGCGAGGGAGACCGGTTCTCCGTTACCTTTATCCATTCCGTGAACAAATATCCCCTGACCGATACCTACGAGATCGAAAACAAAACGATCTACGTGGAAGAAACGACCTACTGCTCCTTCGGAGCGGGCGTGCAGACGGAGCTCAACCCCGGTGAAACGCTCTCCAAGGTCTACATTGACCGTCCTGACTATCAGGGCTGGGCAATGGTCATCGGTAATATCCATCAAGACAGGACAAACGTCGGTTACATTGTCGGCACGGTCTCCGACCATGTGCTCAATGTGAACGGCGAGGATGTCAGTCTGCGTGATTTGTGTGGAAAAAACGCGCCTGTGCGTTTTAACTATGAGTTCTGGCTCGTTTGAGCGCACGGACGCTCTCAAATAGAAAAAGGAGGAAATTGCATCATGGCTGAAAATGAAAAGCTCAACAATGCTGTAGTAAACAGTGACGTCGGCACCATGGAAGACGTCGATGCGATCATGAAAAAGTACGACCGTGAGTCGAACACGCGTATCTGGGAGGGCACTCCCCGCAAGATCCTGCGTATCCTTACGGCCCTGTTCGGTATTTTCCTGATCGTGATGAACATGTGGATCAAGATGGACGAGCGTGCGCGCCGCCCGCTCTTCCTCGGCCTGGTCATCATTCTCGTGTTCATCTACTACCCCATCAAGAAGGGCTCTCAGAAGGTCAACTACATGCCGTGGTATGATATTGTCATGGCGGCAGTCGGCGCGTTCTGCTTCTTCTTCTACCCCTTAAATCTTGAAAAAATCGTGTCTGCCGGTACCCGTATCCAGAAGACCTTTGTCGTGCAGATCGGCGGCGTTTCGATTCCCCTTCTGATCGTATTTGCAATCATCGGCACTTTGATCCTCGTCGAGTGCTGCCGCCGCGTGGTCGGTATGCCGATCATCTGCGTGGCGACGGTGTTCGTGCTCTACGCCTTCTTCGGCGCGGGCAAGGACTTAAAGACCGTTATGTATAACCTCTTCTACACCACCACCGGTATCCTCGGCACCCCGATCGGCGTCTGCTCGACCTACATCGCGCTGTTCGTCATCTTCGGCGCCTTCCTGGAGGCCACGGGTGTTGCAAACTTCTTCATCGACTGCGCGAACGCGCTGGTCGGCTGGGCGTCCGGCGGTCCTGCAAAGGTCGCGGTCGTTTCCTCTGCCCTCTGCGGCATGGTCTCCGGTTCCTCCGTCGGTAACACCGTGACCACCGGTTCCGTCACCATCCCGATGATGAAGAAGACCGGTTATCCCCCGGAGTTTGCCGGCGCGGTCGAGGCTGCATCTTCCACCGGCGGTCAGATCATGCCCCCGATCATGGGCGCTGCGGCGTTCCTGATGGCGGAAATGGTCGGCGTTCCCTATGCAAAGATCATCGTGCGTGCGATCCTGCCCGCATTCCTGTACTTCCTCGGCATCTTCCTCGGCGTGCACTTCAAGGCCAAGAAGCTCGGCCTCAAGGGCCTGCCCCGCGAAGAGCTCCCCAAGTGGAAGCTCCTGCTCCCGCAGATCTACCTCATCCTCCCGCTGGTCGTTCTGGTCTACATGATCATGATCGGCTTTACGATGGCCACCGCCGCCGTGTACGCGACCCTTTACTGCGTGGTCGTCGCCATGATCAGCCGTGAAGAGGGCAAGAAGAAGCTCGTCATGGCGATCCCCCTGATCCCGCTTCTGTTCATGACCCTCATGAGCCGCAGCTTCGAGCCGGGCACCTTCATGGGCGAGAAGGGCAGCACGCTCTGCCTTGCCATCGCCTTCGTGCTGCTGGTTATCAACTACGCCATCAGCAAGCCCAACGTCAAGAGCCTGCCCACCATCATCGACGCATTTGAAAACGGCGGCAAGAACTGCCTGAGCGTCGGTATCGCCTGCGGTATGGCTGGTATCATCGCCGGCGTCGTCACCATGACCGGTCTCGGCCAGGTGCTCATCGGCGCGATCGTCGGTCTGTCCAACGGTCACCTGATCATCGCTCTCGTGCTGACGATGCTCTGCTGCATCGTGCTCGGCATGGGCGTTCCCACCACCGCGAACTACATCATCATGGCCACCACCTGCGCGCCGATCCTTGCCTCCGGCATGGGTCTCAACCTGATGGCTGCCCACATGTTCTGCTTCTACTTCGGTATCGTGGCAGACATCACCCCGCCCGTTGCGCTGGCTGCCTACGCCGGTTCCGCCATCGCCAAGGCTCCCCCGATGAAGACCGCCTGGAACGCGACCCGTCTTGCCATCGCGGCGTTCATCATTCCCTACATCTTTGCTTACAATAACGCACTGATCTTTGTCGGCAGCGATGTCAAGTTCCTGAGCGTTGCCTCCATCGTCATCTCCGCGACCCTCGGTATGGCGTCTATCGCCTCCGGCCTGATGGGCTACCTGATCCGGGATATGAAGTGGATCAGCCGCATCGCGCTGGTCGCCGGCGGCCTGCTGATGGTCATCCCCGGCACGGTCACTGACCTTGCGGGTCTTGCGGTGCTGGTCGTCGTCCTCGTTCTCCAGCGTATCGAGAACAAGAAGGACAAGGCCGCCGCGTCCGTGTAACGCAAAGCATATCAATTTAAAAAGAGGCCGCTTCGGCGGCCTCTTTTTTTTGCATGTGCGCCGGTTTTCACGCATAGGCTGGAAGCGACGGGAGGTTTTGCACATGCCCAGAATTTATTTGAGCCCATCCACACAGGATTGGAACCCGTATGCCGACGGCAGCGGCAGCGAGGAATACTGGATGAATCTGCTCGCTGATGCGCTCGAGCCGTATCTCTACGCCAACACCATCGCCTTTGTGCGCAATACGCCGGAGATGACTGCCGCATCCTCCATCGCGCAGGCGAACAGCCTCGGCGGCTTTGACTTTTACCTTGCGCTGCACTCCAACGCTTCGGGGGATGGGCAGGCGGGGAAGAACCGCGGCATCATTGTCTTTTACTATCCCTCGAGCGTCGAGGGCAAACGCGCCGCCGATCTTTTCGCCGCGCAGCTCAAAAAAGTCTACCCGCTGCCGGAGCTTGTCACAACGCAGGCGACCACGGCGCTCGGCGAGGTGCGGCGGCCGAAGTATCCGGCCAATCTCATCGAGCTTGGCTATCACGACAACTACGACGATCTGCGCTGGATCGAAAACCATCTCGATGCCGCCGCGCAGGCGATCGCGCGGGGGCTGACAGAGTATTTCGGCCTGCCGTTTCTCTACCCGCAGCTTGTGCGCACCGGTATCGTGACGACCGAGGGCGCGCCGCTGCGTCTGCGCAGCACGCCCGGTATCGACGGCACGATCATCGCCGAGATCCCGAACGGCGCAAGCGTGCAGATCTACGGAAGCTTTCAGGGCTGGTACTCCGTTGGCTACGGCGGGCAGCTCGGCTACGCGGCGCAGGCGTACATCGCGGAGTGACGGGCGCGATTTTATGACAGGCTTCGCCTGCGAGTTTTGCTTGACAGTACGTCATAAAAAGTTTACAATATACGATGGATTTATGGAAGGGAGAGAAGGGGAATCTCCCATTTATTGATCAAAAACAACACACAGGAGGAATCGCATGATCAGCAATCTCTACGCTGCGCTCATCGCGGCGGGGACGCTCGTCATTGGCATTCTTCTTGGTATTTGGATTCGCAAGAGAGCCGCTAAGCGCGCCGAGGAGAAGATCTCCAACGCCGATGAAGAGGCTCTTCGTATTGTCAATGAAGCGATCAAGAGCGCCGAAAGCAAGAAACGCGAAGTCATGTTGGAAGCAAAGGAAGATATCCTGCGCTCCAGAAACGAATACGAGAAGGAAGTCAAGGAACGCCGCGCCGAGCAGCAGAAGCAGGAGCGCCGGCTTCAGCAGAAGGAGGAGAATCTCGACCGCAAGACCGACGCGCTGGAAAAGCGCGAAGAGGCTCTCAACCAGAAGCATGCCGCTCTGGACAAGGAAAACGAAGAAATCAAGATCATCAAGCGCAGCCAGACCGAAATGCTTGAGCGCATTTCCGGTTTTACTGCCGAAGACGCCAAGAAGTACCTGATCGAGCAGGTCGAGAGCGAAGTGACGCACGAGACCGCGCTCAAGATCAAAGAGCTTGAGCAGCGCGCCAAGGACGAGGCCGATTCCCGTGCCCGCGAGATCGTCGCTTCCGCCATTCAGCGCTGCGCTGCCGACCATGTTGCCGAGATCACCGTCAGTGTGGTACCCCTGCCCAATGACGAGATGAAAGGCCGCATCATCGGCCGTGAAGGCCGCAACATCCGCACGATCGAAACGCTCACGGGCGTCGATCTCATCATCGACGACACGCCCGAGGCGATCACCGTCTCCTGCTTTGAGCCTGTGCGCCGCGAAGTCGCGCGTCTGGCCCTTGAAAAGCTCATCGCCGATGGCCGCATTCATCCCACGCACATTGAAGAGATGGTCAACAAGGCCCGCCGCGAGGTGGACGCCGTCATCAAGTCTGAGGGTGAGCGCGCCGTGCTGGAGACCGGCATTCGCGGCCTGCACCCCGAGCTTGTGAAGATGCTCGGTCGTCTGCATTACCGCACGAGCTACGGCCAGAATGTATTGCAGCACTCCATCGAGGTCTCGCATCTTGCGGGCATGATGGCTGCCGAGCTGGGCGCGGACGTTTACGCCGCCAAGCGCGCCGGTCTGCTGCATGATATTGGCAAGGCTGTCGACCACGAGATGGAAGGCACGCATGTTGCCCTCGGCGTGGAGTTCCTGCGCAAGTATCGCGAAAAGGACGACATCATTCACGCTGTTCAGGCGCACCACAACGACGTGGAGCCGCAGACCATCGTTGCCTGCCTTGTGCAGGCAGCAGATGCGATCTCTGCCGCCCGTCCCGGCGCCCGCCGCGAGAATCTGGAGAACTACATCAAGCGCCTCGAGCAGCTTGAGGAGATCACCGGCAGCTATCCCGGCGTTGACAAGGCCTATGCCATTCAGGCCGGCCGCGAAGTGCGCGTGATGGTCAAGCCCGAGCAGGTCAGCGAGGATCAGATGGTCATTCTGGCGCGTGAGCTTGCCAAAAAGATCGAGGAAGAGATGGAATATCCCGGCCAGATCAAGGTGCATGTTCTGCGCGAAACGACCGCGATCGAATACGCAAAATAAGGAAAAGGCTCTGCCGGCGGCAGAGCCTTTTTTGATGCCTTTCTTGCGTTTTGGCGCGCCGCTTGCTATACTGAGGAAAACAAAAGCGGAGGAACGCCATGCTCTACAATATTCTGGCCGTCGGCGATGTGGTGGGCGGCTGCGGCGTCAGCCACCTTGAGCGCCATCTGCGCGCTGTGAAAAAACTGAAGAATATCCACTTCACCGTGGTCAATGGGGAAAACGCCGCGATGGTCGGCCTGACGGCGGACGACGCCGAGCGTATCTTCGCCGCGGGGGCTGACGTCATCACGCTCGGCAACCACAGCTTCGGCAAGATGCAGATCACGGATTATCTTGACGACTGCCCGTACATTCTGCGCCCGCACAATCTCGGCGCGCGTGTGCCGGGACGGGGCTACGGCGTTTTCGACTGCGGCAGAGCGCGCATCGCGGTGATGAATCTGATCGGCCGCTGCGACCTTGCCTTCCACGCGGACAATCCCTTCAAAACGGCGGACGAGCTGCTCAAAAACGATGAAAAGCCGACCTTTACGCTGCTCGACTTTCATGCCGAGGCGACGAGCGAAAAGCTTGCCATGGCGTATTACCTCGACGGGCGCGTCAGCGCCCTCTGGGGCACGCACACCCATGTGCCGACGGCGGACGAGGAGGTGTTCCCCAAGGGGACGGGCTACCTCACCGATCTCGGTATGACGGGGGCTGTGCGCAGCGTGCTCGGCATCAAGCCCGAGCAGTCGGTGGAAACGTTCCTCGGCGGTCTGCCCGGCCGCTACCGTGAGCCGGAGAAGAGCCCCGGCAAGATGCAGGGCGCGATTTTTACCTTAGATGACGCAACGGGGCTCTGCGTGGGCGTGGAGCGGATCGATGTGCGCTGAAAAGTGCATGGGAAGGAAAAGAGAGGCGGAGCGATGAGCGTGAAGATCGTCCATGCGGCGGACTTTCACTTGGACAGCGCATTTGGCGCGCTGAGCGGCGAGCAGGCGCGCCAGCGCCGCCGCGAGAGCCGCGAACTGCTGACGCGGCTTGCAAATTATGTGAATCAGAACGGGGTCGACGTGGTGCTGCTTGCAGGCGACTTGTTTGACAGCGACACAACTTACCGGGAAACGCTGGAAGCGCTTTCCGACGCGCTGGGCGCGATGCGCGCGCGGGTATTCATTGCACCGGGCAACCACGATCCATACAGCACGAAGTCGCCCTATGCGACGCTTGCCTGGCCGGAGAATGTCCACGTTTTTTCGTCGAACACGGTCGAGCGCGTCGTGCTGCCGGAGCTTTCGTGCGCCGTGTACGGCGCGGCATTCACTGCAAGCGCGCAGGAGGAGAGCCTGCTTGTAAATTTCCATGCGCCGGAGGACGGATTGGTGCATCTGATGGTGCTGCACGGCGACCTGTCCGCCGCGGGATCGCGCTACGACCCCATCACAAAAGAACAGATCGGGCAAAGCGGCCTTGACTATCTGGCGCTCGGTCACACGCACCAGTTTGGAGGTTTTGCGCGCGAGGGAAAGACGACCTATGCCTACTCGGGCTGTCCGGAGGGGCGCGGCTTCGACGAACTGGGCGAGAAGGGCATTCTTGCAGGCAGCGTGGGGGAGGGGACGGCTGAGCTCTCGTTCGTGCCCTTTGCACGCCGCCGGTATGAGATCCTGCGCGTTGATGTGACGGGTCGGGACGCGGAGAGTGCGCTGCGCGCAGCGCTGCCCGAGTCGACCGCGCGCGACAGTTACCGCGTCATTTTTACCGGCGAAACGGACGAGCGGGGACTTGCCCTTGAAGTGCTCCGGGAGCGCTTTGCGCCGGACTTTTTCTCGCTGGAGCTGCGCGATGAAACGCGCATCGGCGAAAGCGTCTGGGCAAGGGCGAGTGAGGACTCGCTGCGCGGCCTTTTTCTGCGTGAACTGCGCGCGAAATTCGATGCAGCTTCTTCGGAGGAGGAACGCGCGCAGCTCAGCCTTGCCGCGCGTTACGGCCTTGCCGCGCTCGACGGGCGCGACCTTTGAGGAGGAGAACCATGTCGATCTGGTACAGCCGGCGGAAAAAGGAAGGAAAATCCCTGCGCCTCGCGGCGGTGGGAAAGTCCGCATTCTGCTTTGCAGAGCTCCATTACGACGTGCGCAGCCTACTGCATGCAGCAGGCGCTGCGGCGGAGAAAGCGCTGCGCCTTTCTCGCAGAATGAAGCGCAAAAAGTAAGGAAACAACCGAAAAAGGCCGGAAGGAATTCCCTTTCGGCCTTTTTTGAGAGAGCTTAAAAGAGAATTAAGAAACTATCGCTGTTTTTGTTCGGAAACAGCTGATACAATACCAACATGAGGTGAGAAAATGTACAACATTCTGATCTGTGACGACGAGCAGGACATTGTCAACGCGCTCAAGATCTATCTCTCAGGCGGGGATTACTGCCTCTTTGAGGCGCACAATGGACGCGAGGCGCTGGAGGCTGTGGAAAAAAACGACATCCATCTCATTCTGATGGACATTATGATGCCGCAGCTCGACGGCATTGCCGCAACGGCGAAACTGCGCGAAAAGAGCAACGTTCCCATCATTCTGCTTACGGCCAAGAGCGAGAGCAGCGACAAGGTGCTGGGACTCAACATCGGCGCGGACGACTACATCACCAAGCCCTTTGACCCCATAGAGGTGCTCGCGCGCGTGCGCTCGCAGCTGCGCCGCTATACGCAGCTGGGCGCGAAGAAGGAAGAGGAAAAGCCCAACGTCTACACCGTCGGCCCCATCGTGCTCGACGAGGAGAAAAAGAGCGTGAGCGTGGACGGCGACGAGGTATCCCTCACACCCATCGAGTTCAATATTCTGCACCTTCTCATGAAAAATCCCGGGCGCATTTACTCTTCCGCGCAGATCTACGAGCTGGTGTGGAAGGAGGATTCGCTGGGCGCGGAAACGTCCGTGAGCGTCCACATCCGTCACCTGCGCCAAAAACTGGAGATCAACCCCTCCGAGCCGCGCTACCTGAAGGTCGTGTGGGGGCTGGGGTATAAAATGGAGGACAAGAAATGAAGGCTGCGTGGATACGCAATTTCTGGACAAAGACGGTCGCTTTTTTGCTGGCGGCAGCGCTCGTGCCGGTGATCCTCACCTATGTTGTGGGACTTGTCTACTCCTACGGCGGCATGGGCAAGGACTTTTACACGAGTGACCTCTGCCTGTATGAGGTCGGCAAAAAAACATGGGAGATCTGCGACGACTATATCGCCATGGAAGGCGGAAACTATAAACTCGACAAGATCTATCCCAAAGGCAACAGCTACAGCAACCTCCGCTTCCGCGTGACGGACGAGCAGGATAAGGTGGAGTTCAGCAACGTCAGCGACGGCGATACCTTCTGTTACAGCACCGTTTACGTCGACAAGACCTTTGATGTCTACCTTGTGAAGGACCTTCCCGCGCAGGACGGCATTTACTGGGCAAAGGTTTTCTACGACAAGGCCGAGCGCTGGGGGCAGAACGCCTTGGAGCTGCTTATCCTCTTCGGCACGATGGAGCTGTTCCTGCTTATCTTCCTCGCCCGCACGGCGGCGCGGCGCGAGGACGGCGAGCTGCAGGGCGGCTGGCAGGAAAAGATCCCCTTCGACCTCTATCTCCTCGTTGACGGCACGATCATTGCGCTGCTGTGCGTGGCGGTGGAGGAGGTCTACTCCTATGTGAGCTTCTATACCCCGCCCTACGATGTGCTGCTGCTGGGGATAAGCTTTGCGCTGGCGGTGCTCGTCTTTGCCGCGTGGGTGACGTTCTGCGCGCGCGTCAAGGTGGGCGGACTGTGGAAGGGCGCGATCGTTTACAGCCTCTTGTGCCTATGCTGGAAGGTCGTCAAGTGGTGCTGGGGCGTGCTCTGCGCCTTCGGCCGCGGCGTGGCGAATCTTCTGCACGCCATTCCGATGATCTGGCGCACGGCTCTGGGCTGCCTTGTGGTCAGCATGATGCTCGGTATATTTGCGGCAAATCGCGCGGGAGGGGCGATGCTGCTGACGATGCTTGTGCTGTCCGTCGCCGCGTGCCTCTTCTCGCTCCAGCTTCGAAAGCTCCAGAAGGAGGGCGAAGCCCTCGCCGCCGGCGATCTTGACGCGCAGGTGGACACGAAATGGATGTACTGGGACGTCAAGCGCCACGCCGAGAACTTAAATTCCATCGGCGACGGCATGGCCGCGGCCATCGACAAGCAGCTCAAAAGCGAGCGGCTCAAAACGGAGCTCATCACGAACGTCTCGCACGACATCAAAACGCCGCTGACGAGCATCATCAACTATGTGGATCTCTTGCAGCACGAGCACACGAGCGAGCAGGAGGAAGAATACCTCGCCGTGCTCAAGCGGCAGGCCTTCAAGCTCAAAAAGCTCACCGAAGATCTGGTCGAGGCGAGCAAGGCCACGACCGGCAACCTGCCGGTGAACGCCGTGCGGTGCAGCATGAACGAACTTTTGGCACAGGTGGAGGGCGAATACGGCGACAAGCTGGCGGCGGCCGAGCTGACGCTTGTGAGCGTCATGCCGGAAAAGGAGCTTTTCTGCTGCGTGGACGGCGCGCTGATGTGGCGCGTGATCGACAACCTGCTCTCCAACATCTGCAAATACGCCCAGAGCGGCACGCGCGTCTACCTGACGCTCGAAAAGACGGGCGGCGAGGCGGTCGTGACCTTCAAGAACACCTCGCGCGCGGCGCTCAATATTCCTGCCGAGGAATTGATGGAGCGCTTCGTGCGCGGCGACAGCTCGCGCTCGACCGAGGGCAACGGCCTGGGCCTTTCCATCGCGCAGAGCCTCACGGAATTGCAGGGCGGCAAGATGGCGCTTGCCATCGACGGCGACCTCTTCAAGGCGATCCTTCGCTTCCCGACGGTGGTATAAAATTGAAAAAGGGAGGGAAAGAAGTGCGCTTTCCCTCCCTTTTCCCTGTGCGGCGCTTGACATTTCATCGCAAAACCAATACAATAACATTTCGGAATTCTATCCTGAAATGTGAGGGAGAACATAAAAATGGCCAAAGAGAAAAAGGTAGAACAGATCACCAATCTGGAAGACGATTTCGCCCAATGGTATACCGACATCTGCCGCAAGGCGGAGCTTGTTGAGTATGCCAGCGTCAAGGGCTTTACCATTCTGCGCCCCTATGGCTACGCCATCTGGGAGAACATGCAGAGCCTGATGGACGCGGAGTTTAAAAAGACCGGTCACGAGAACGTGGCGATGCCCGTTCTGATCCCTGAGAGCCTGCTCAAGAAAGAGGGCGAGCTCGTCAACGGCTTCGCGCCCGAGGTCGCGTGGGTCACGATGGGCGGCAGCGAGAAGCTCGAAGAGCGCCTTGCCTTCCGCCCCACGTCCGAGACGATGTTCTGCGACCACTGGTCCCGCGTATTGCAGACCTACCGCCAGCTGCCGATGCTCTACAACCAGTGGTGCTCCGTCATCCGCTGGGAGAAGACCACCCGCCCGTTCCTGCGTTCGCGCGAGTTCTGGTGGCAGGAGGGCCACACCATCCACGAGACCGCCGAGGAGGCGCAGGCCGAGACGATGCAGCAGCTCAACTGCTACGCCGACTTCTTCCGCCATGTGCTCGCCATTCCCGTCGTTCCCGGCCGCAAGACCGAGAAGGAGAAGTTCGCGGGCGCCGAGGCGACCTATACCGTCGAGTGCATGATGAAGGACCGCAAGGCGCTTCAGGGTGCTACGAGCCACTATTTTGGCGACAAGTTCTCCCGCGCCTATGACGTGACCTTCACCGGCCGCGACAATAAGCTCCAGTACCCGTTCCAGACGTCCTGGGGCTCCACCACGCGCATGATCGGCGCGGTCATCATGACCCACGGCGACAACAACGGCCTCGTCCTGCCCCCGCGCATCGCGCCCACGCAGGTCGTTATCGTCCCCATCGCCGCGCACAAGAACCCCGAGGTGCTCGAGACCGCCAAGGCGGTGATGTCTTCTCTCGTCGCCGCGGGCGTTCGCGTCAAGCTGGACGACAGTGACCAGTCCATGGGCTGGAAGTGCGCCGAGTACGAGATGCGCGGCGTGCCCATCCGCATGGAGCTCGGCCCCCGCGACCTCGCCGAGGGCAACTGCTGCCTCGTCCGCCGCGACAACGGCGAGAAGGTCACGGCGAAGATCGAGGGCATCGAGAATGAGGTCAAGACCCTGCTCGACATTATCCACGACAACATGTACGCCGTGGCGGAAAAGAACCTTGAGGACAACACCTTCGACTTAAAGACCATCGACGAGGTGAAGGAGATGGCCGCGGGTCGCGGCGGCTTCGCTCGCACGAAGTGGTGCGGCAGCCTTGAATGCGAGCTCAAGATGAAGGAAGTTGCGGGCGTTTCTTCCCGCTGCATGCCCCTCAAGCAGAGCGGCACGACGGGCAAGTGCGTCTGCTGCGGCAAAGAGTGCACGACTGACATCTACTGGGGCGTCGCCTACTGAGAAAAGACAGAAAAGGAAGCCATTCCGTGAGGAATGGCTTCCTTTTTGCTTGCTCTGGGGGATCAGAGGAGGTTTTCCTCCGTTTCGGGATCGAAGAGATGCACAAGTTTTGCATCAAACCCGAACTGCACCGCTGTGTGGCGCGCATACGCGCCAGAGTCGATATTTGCCGTGGGAATGACGGCGACAATATCCTGTCCGTCTGCCGTGAGGTGCAGGTGCAGCTCGCTGCCCATCAGCTCGCTGACGTCGACCTCTGCGCCGATGCCGTTTTCACCGAGCGTGATATGCACCGGGCGCACGCCCACGGTAACGCTGCGGCTCTCCACGCCCGCATTGGCGAGCTTTGTGCTCTGCTCCGGCGTGAGGGAAACGGTTTTTCCCATGACGGTGAGCGTATAGCCGTCGGCCGTTTTCGTGAGCTGGCAGTTTTCAAAGAAGTTCATCTGCGGCGTGCCGATGAAGCCCGCGACGAACAGGTTTGCCGGGTGGTTGAAGACCTCCTGCGGCGTGCCGATCTGCTGAATGTAGCCGTCGCGCATGATGACGATGCGGTCGCCGAGGGTCATGGCCTCGACCTGGTCGTGCGTGACGTAGATGAATGTGGTGTCGATCTTTTCGCGCAGCTTGATGATCTCGGCGCGCATCTGGTTGCGCAGCTTCGCGTCAAGGTTCGAGAGCGGCTCGTCCATCAACAGCACCTTGGGGCTGCGGACGATGGCGCGGCCGATGGCCACGCGCTGGCGCTGGCCGCCGGAGAGCGCCTTGGGCTTGCGGTCGAGGAACTGAGTGATGTCGAGGACTTCGGCTGCCTCGCGCACGCGGCGGTCGATCTCCTCGTTCGGCATTTTCTTCAGATGCGTCTTGCCGTCTGCGTCCGTTTCCGCGACCTTCTTGAGCTTGAGCGGGAAGGCGATGTTTTCGTAGACGGTCATGTGCGGATAGAGCGCATAGTTCTGGAAGACCATCGCAATGTCTCGATCCTTGGGCGCAACGTCGTTCATGAGTTTGCCGTCGATCGTCAGCTCGCCGCCGCTGATCTCCTCAAGACCGGCGATCATGCGCAGCGTGGTGGACTTGCCGCAGCCGCTCGGGCCGACGAGCACGATGAACTCCTTGTCGGCTACGTCGATGTTGAAGTCCTGCACGGCGACAACGCCCTCGTCGGTGATCTCCAGATTGTTTTTCTTTTCGCTGTTTTCGTCCTTGGTTTTCTTTTTCTTGCTTTCCGTGTTGGGGTAGACCTTTCGGACATTTTTCAGAATGACCTCTGCCATAGTGATGAACCGCAGCCCTGCCGCCTCCGCGATGCAGAGCCTCGCAGCCGCCTGAGCGCGCCGCTTTACGGCAGGTCTCCACACTGCCGCACCGCCGGTTCGGCGGAAAACGTTCCTCCTTTTGTATTTCCCGCAGGCGTTACGTTGAAGGTGGAGTAGCGCGGGCGGGAGGGAATGGAAGCGAGTAATTTTACTCATCACCAGTATACGGCAACGCGCGGTTTCCCACAACGGAAAACCGCGCGTTCGACATTTTTTCGGTAAGTTCGATAACAAATAGCACCTGTTTTTATGCTTTTTTACCACGGCGGCGGCGATAAAGGAACGACAGCCGGTCAATGGCAATATCATACAGGAAAAATAGCGCAAGTCCCGTCGCGGCCGTTACCCACAGCAGCCACGCGGCAGTCTCGGAAAATTCCTGCACGACGGCGGGAAGCTTGAAAACGAAGATGATGAGCGCATACATGAGGCCCATGCTCACAGTGCAGAGGGCGACCTTCAGCAGCAGACGCAGCACTTTGGAGGAAATTGCGTCGATTTTCGGCTTGAGCAGGGGATAATAGCCGAGAAAGCAGAAGAGCAGCGCCGCTTCCTTGTCCGCGCAGAGAAGGAGCCCGAGGATCGCCGCGGCGGCAAAGCAGCTCCAGGCGTAGCTTTTGCGGCATTCCTCGCGCGCGGGCAGCAGCGCCGCCGAGGCGAGGATCGGCCAGAAGTAGGTGGAAAGCGGAAGGATGCCGCTCAGCCAGAGAAAGGCGACCGACAGCGCGCACAGCACGCCGCATAGCGCCAGTTCATGTGTTTTCTTTGCCAAAACTCAAATCACATCGCTTTTACAGATATTCCGGCTCCATTGCGTCGTGGAGCACGGTGGTGATCGCGTCGGAAAAGACGCTGTCAGCGTGCGCGTGCAGGGCGTTGAGCGTTTCTGCCACGGCGGGAACCTTCACTTTGGTCGTGGAGTATACGTCCTGATCGAAGATGAAACGCACTTCCTTTTCCTGCACCTGCTGCACGCGATTGCCGTTTCTGATGTTGCGCTGCACAAAGCCGGGGCCTGCGTGCAGCTTGAGCGCCGCAAGCGCGCCGAGCTTGCGCTCAACGTCGACCGAGCATTTGACAACGCTTTCTTCGTCGATCTCGTCCTCATCGAGCACACCAAGGTACGGCGGCTGAAGAAGGTCGTTCCAGCGGCGGCCGGCAAGACCCAGCTGCTCGCGCGAAAAAGCGTTGACAAAGCGGAGCCCCACGCGGTCGAAGCAGTTGGGACGGTAGATCTTGATGAACTGCCCCAGCGGTTCGTCGAGACGGGCGGCAAAATCCTCCCAGTTCGTGTAGCGCATGGTGGAAAGAGCAATGAAATCCTTCGTCAGACTCAGCTTGTAGCCGCCGTCTTCGGAGAGAAATGTGTGATTGTTGATGGTTCTGTTCGGCGCGCCGTTCACGCCGGGGATCGTTTCCACCTGGCACTGGTAGCGCGGGAAGGCTTCGCGCACCGTCTCCTGAAAGTCGGCGGGTTCGCGCGTGTCGATCGAAAGAATGGTGGGGAAGCGCAGCTGGCAGATGACTTCGATGAGCTGCGCCTTGCCGTAGGCGTAGCGGCGGTTATCGGGAGAGATCATAGGATAAGTACCTCCGGATCCTGCAAGATTTATCATAAATTATAGTGGAAAGAAAAACGATTGTCAAATTTCGCTTCCTGTGTGAATGCACGCTGAAAAACTTACCAACAGAAAACCTGTATATCCGATTTTCTTTGAGCCAAACTACCCTTGCGATACCCAAAGCGCAAGACCCTTTGCGATCCGTGAAACAAAACAATTGTAGGAAAAGGAGAAAATCATTATGTCCAGCAAGAACAGCAACAAGCTCAACATTCCCGAGGCCAAGGCCGCTATGAACAAGTTCAAGATGGAAGCCGCCAGCGAGGACGATGTACCCAGCACCTATTAAGACTTTTACACAGACGAATTAAGACCCACTACTTACTGCAACAAGAAACGGCCGGACGTCAATGCTTAGCAAATGATGTCCGGCCGTTTCGGTTACTGCTGATGACGGCAGTCTCCGCGTCCGCTGCGGAAGTCACATTTTCTGACGTGTCAGCCGACCCGCTGTGGCTTGAAAGCATTCAGTATGGTATGTGCCTCGCGCCCTTCCTGCGCTGTTTGAATGGGAGAACGAGGGGCAGACCCTACGGCAAACCTGTAATCTCAGATGCATCTTTCAGCCGATTAAAGCAGTTCAATGACAGCTGCGACATATTGATCTCCTCCGGCTTTTATTTGTTTTCGGTGGGGGCTTGCGCAGAAGAGACTTCTGCCTTTTTGCTCTCCTCCTCGAGATGCTTTTCGAGTGCTGACTGCCGGGCGAGGATGGCATTTACCTTGTCGTAGAGGTCTTCGATCATGATCTCCGTTTTGAGGTTGACCTTGTAATCGTTCTCCGCGCGGCGGCGGTCCTTTTCTTCCTGTCGGTTCTGGCTCATCATGATGAGCGGCGCTTGAATGGCCGCGACGCAGGAGAGCACGAGGTTCAGCAGAATGAAAGGATAGGGGTCGAAGGCCTTTGCCGCGAGCAGTGTGTTGACGAGCATCCAGAGGATCAGCACGGCGGTGAAGGCAAAGATGAACGCCCAGCTGCCTGCGAATTTCGCGATGGCGTCCGC
>OHEZ01000049.1_pt1 | contig 96823 bp, 63 predicted proteins | sample 1567391 | NCBI WGS metagenome assembly OHEZ01 (sample SAMEA3879518, study PRJEB24766) | human gut metagenome | biome: human-associated habitat; feature: feces | place: USA | collected 1985/1987
AGAAGTCTATCAAATATAGCCAATATCAGACTTCATTCTGTCTCAGGACACACTTATAGAAGCAAATTCAATTCTTTCACTTGCAAAGTTACAGATAAGACTCGAATAAACAATATTTGTCAAATGCATTTAAACATTTTTAACCTCTAAATCTTTATTTATCACCTTTTTAACCAAAAAAGGCAACAGAAAGCATTTTTCTTATAGCTAAACTGTCAAATGTAGCCTCTTATGGTAAGAATAGCCCAAATCTCAACAAAAAAAAACATAAAAAACAGTGTTTTATTTTGTAGTGTCTTGAAATTGCACTATCTTTGCACTCGAAAAGAAATAAATACATTAATAATATAAAAGAAAGCAAGTATGATTCTTTTTTTTAGAACTCCATCTAAGAGTGTGATTGCGACCGAGATTGACCACAAACCATCTCAGGACGAAATCAATGAACTTTGTTGGCTTTATGGTGACGCGACTTTAGAGGACGCCCAGCAGTTGCAGGGCTTCTATGTCGGCCCACGCCGTGAAATGATTACTCCTTGGAGTACGAATGCCGTTGAGATTACTCAGAACATGAGTCTTAACGGCATTTCGCGTATCGAGGAGTACTTCCCTGTAGATAGCGAAGACGCTGAGCACGACCCTATGCTCCAGCGTATGTACAACGGTATCGGACAGGATGTGTTCACCGTGAACCACCAGCCAGAACCTATCAAGTACGTCGATGACCTCGAGAAGTATAACGAGGAAGAGGGTCTTGCCCTCAGCGAGGACGAAATGGCTTATCTCCACAAGTTGGAGAAAGAGAACGGACGCCCTCTCACCGACAGCGAAATCTTCGGTTTCGCACAGATCAACTCAGAGCACTGCCGCCACAAGATCTTCGGCGGCCAGTTTATCATCGACGGTAAGGAGATGGAGTCTTCTCTCTTCAACATGATCAAGAAGACCACCAACGAGAATCCTAACAAGATCCTCTCTGCCTATAAGGATAATGTGGCTTTCTCTCAGGGTCCTGTTATCGAGCAGTTTGCTCCAGCCGATCAGACTACCAGCGATTTCTTCCAGGTGAAGGATATCGAGAGTGTTATCTCTCTGAAGGCTGAGACTCACAACTTCCCTACTACCGTAGAGCCTTTCAACGGTGCTGCTACCGGTACGGGTGGTGAAATCCGCGACCGTATGGGCGGTGGTGTTGGTTCATGGCCTATCGCAGGTACAGCCTGCTACATGACTGCTTATCCTCGCCTGAAGGATGACAACGGAAAGAGCGATGTTGAGCGCGACTGGGAAGACATCATGCCTGTTCGTAAGTGGCTCTATCAGACTCCTGAGCAGATTCTGATCAAGGCTTCCAACGGTGCATCAGACTTCGGTAACAAGTTCGGTCAGCCTCTCATCACCGGTTCTGTGCTTACATTTGAGCACGAGGAGAATGGTGAGAAGTATGCATACGATAAGGTAATCATGCTTGCTGGTGGTGTTGGCTACGGCAAAAAGCGTGACTATAAGAAGGGCGAGCCACAGAAGGGCAACAAGGTGGTCGTAGTAGGTGGTGACAACTATCGCATCGGTCTTGGTGGTGGTTCTGTTTCTTCTGTAGATACAGGCCGTTACAGCAACGGTATCGAGTTGAACGCTGTTCAGCGTGCCAACCCTGAGATGCAGAAGCGTGCCTACAACCTGGTTCGTGCACTCGTTGAGAACGATGAGAACCCAGTAGTCAGCATCCATGACCACGGTTCAGCCGGTCACTTGAACTGTCTCTCTGAGTTGGTAGAAGAGTGCGGTGGCGAAATCGACATGTCTAAGTTGCCTATCGGCGACAAGACTTTGAGCGCCAAGGAAATCATCGCCAACGAGAGCCAGGAGCGCATGGGCTTGCTCATCGACGAGAAGTATATCAGCGAGGTTCAGAAGATTGCCGACCGTGAGCGTGCTCCAATGTACGTGGTTGGTGAGACTACAGGCGATGCTCACTTCAGCTTCAAGCAGGCTGATGGTGTGAAGCCATTCGACCTCGATGTAGCTCAGATGTTCGGCCATACTCCTAAGACTGTGATGGTAGATGAGACCGTAGAGCGCAAATATGAAGATGTAACTTATTCTGCAGATAACCTCGACAAGTACTTGCAGCGTGTTCTCCAGATGGAGGCTGTGGCTTGTAAGGACTGGTTGACCAACAAGGTAGACCGTTCCGTAACAGGTAAGATTGCCCGTCAGCAGGGTCAGGGTCAGATTCAGTTGCCACTCTCAGACTGTGGTGTCGTAGCACTCGACTACCGTGGCGAGAAGGGTATCGTAACAGCAATGGGTCATGCACCTCAGGCTGGTCTTGCCGATCCTAAGGCAGGTTCAGTACTCTCTGTAGCAGAGTCATTGACTAATATCGTATGGGCTCCATTGGCAGATGGCATGGACAGCATCAGCCTCTCTGCTAACTGGATGTGGCCTTGCCGCAGTCAGAAGGGTGAGGATGCCCGTCTGTACGAGGGTGTGAAGGCTTTGTCAGACTTCTGCTGCGCCATCCACGTAAACGTACCAACAGGTAAGGACTCTCTCTCATTGACCCAGCAGTATCCTAACGGCGAGAAGATCATCGCTCCGGGTACCGTTATCGTAAGTGCTGGTGGTGAGGTTTCAGATGTCAAGAAGGTGGTTAGCCCAGTTCTCGTTAACGACAAGAACTCTAGCCTCTACCATATCGACTTCAGTTTCGACGAGCAGCGTCTCGGTGGTTCTGCTTTCGCTCAGAGCCTGGGCAAGGTGGGCAGCGATGTTCCTACCGTCAAGAACCCAGAGTACTTCGTTGATTGCTTCAACGCCGTACAGGAACTCATCAACCGTGGTTGGGTAATGGCTGGTCACGATATCAGCGCCGGTGGTTTGATTACTACTCTCCTCGAAATGACATTCGCCAACGTAGAGGGCGGTATGAAGATCAACCTCCACGACATCGCAGATGCCGACATCATCAAGACTCTCTTCGCAGAGAACCCAGGTGTTGTCATCCAGGTAAGCGATGCTCACAAGGACGAGTTGAAAGCATTCTTCGATGAGAACGGTATCGGTTATGCCAAGATTGGTTATCCAGCTCCTGAGCTCCGCAAGATTATCATCAAGAAGGAAGGCTTCGAGCACGAGTTTGATATCGATGCATTGCGTGATAACTGGTATAAGACATCTTACCTCCTCGACCGCAAGCAGAGCATGAACGGTATGGCTAAGAAGCGTTACACCAACTATAAGAAGCAGCCTATCGAGATGAACTTCGGCTACGGCTTCAAGGGAACTCTCTCTAGCTACAGCCTCGACGCAAACCGTCGCAAGCCATCTGGCATCAAGGCAGCTATCATCCGTGAGAAGGGTACCAATGGTGAGCGTGAGATGGCATACTCTATGTATCTCGCCGGCTTCGATGTAAAGGATGTGATGATGACCGACTTGATTTCTGGTCGTGAGACTCTGGAGGATGTGAACTTCATCGTATTCTGCGGTGGTTTCTCTAACTCCGATGTTCTCGGTTCTGCCAAGGGTTGGGCTGGTGCATTCCTCTACAATCCTAAGGCTAAGGAGGCACTCGATAAGTTCTATGCCCGTGAGGATACTCTTTCACTCGGTATCTGCAACGGTTGCCAGCTGATGGTTGAGTTGAACCTCATCAATCCTGAGCACAAGCATCGTTCACACCTCTGCCACAACACATCTAAGAAGTTCGAGAGCACATTCCTCGGTCTGACCATTCCTCAGAACGACAGTGTGATGTTCGGTAGCCTGAGCGGTGATAAGCTCGGTATCTGGGTAGCTCACGGCGAGGGCCGTTTCTACTTGCCAGAGCCAGAGGATCACTACAACATCATTGCGAAGTACAACTACGCTGAGTATCCAGGTAATCCTAACGGCAGTGACTACAATGTAGCAGGTATCTGCTCTGCAGATGGTCGCCACTTGGCTATGATGCCACACTTGGAACGTGCCATCTTCCCATGGCAGAACGCCTGGTATCCAGCCGATCGCCGCAACGACGAGGTTACTCCTTGGATTGAGGCATTTGTCAATGCACGTCAGTGGATTGAAGAAAGAGCTTTGAAAAAGTAAAAAAATAAAAAGGTAAAAAATGAATAATAGCGTAAGTTATCTTACATTATTCAAAACATTTATGAAGATTGGCATAGTCACCTTTGGTGGTGGCTATGCCATGATTCCTATTATAGAATCCGAAGTCGTCGACAAGCATCATTGGATGACGAAGGAGGAATTCTTGGATGCCATCGCTACCACCCAGATTTGTCCGGGCGCCCTGGCCATCAACATGAGTTCCCTGCTCGGATATAAGTTGGCAAAGACACCGGGAGCCATCGTCTGCACCCTCGGCGCATCGTTGCCATCGTTCCTTATTATCTTAGCGATAGCCATGTTTTTCCATCAGTTTGAAGACAACAAGGTTGTTGCTGCCATGTTTGCAGGCATCCGTCCTGCCGTCGTGGCATTGATAGCCGTACCTACATTCTCGCTTGCCAAGAGTGCCGGTATTTCGCTTGTCAACTGCTGGATACCTATTCTATCCGCCCTTCTGATTTGGCTTTTGGGCGTCAACCCAATCTGGGTAATTATCGCAGCCGCTATAGGTGGATATATCTATGGACAGTTTATCCAGCCAACGGAGTAAGATTAGTTAAAAGTTTATAGTTAATAGTTTATAGGAGCTACGCCTTATTGTAGGAATGCCCTATTAACTTTACACATTATTATATATATATGATATTTCTTCAGCTTTTCATCGTATTCATTCAGATAGGCATCTTCGGATTTGGAGGTGGCTATTCCATGATATCCCTGATTCAGGGACAGGTTGTTACGCAATATCATTGGATGACGATGCAAGAGTTTACCGATGTGGTTGCCATCTCTCAGATGACACCGGGACCTATCGGTATCAACACCGCTACCTATTGTGGCTATACAGCTGTCCATAATGCCGGCATGAGTGGCATGATGGCTGTACTCGGAAGTGCCATGGCAACCTTTGCGCTGGTTCTCCCATCCTTGGTTTTGATGATTCTTATCAGCAAGATGCTGTACAAGTATATGAACACCTTAGCCGTCCAGAGCATCTTCATCGGTCTTCGCCCAGCCATCGTTGGTCTGGTAGGAGCCGCAGCCCTGCTCCTGATGAATGGCGAGAACTTCTCTACGCCAGCCAATCCCTGGCATTTCTACATCTCCATCGCCCTCTTCTTAGCCACCTTTATCGGCGTGAAGGTGATGAAGATTCATCCTATCCGCATGATACTCTACTCGGCTTTTGCCGGACTGGTATTACTATATTAAAACCGATTTTATTGACCAACAATAAACAAAAGGTGGATTTTCATCAGAAAATCCACCTTTTACACTATAATTCGCTTTTTGTCCACCTCTTCTTTGTGTTTTTTGTGTACTTTTGCAACTGTGTATTAATCGCGGCATGAATTCAGGTTTAGCTTGGTTTCATGCCAACCAACAAGTAAACAAACAAACCTAAGAATAAGAAATGAATAAGAAAAGACAGATTTTACTTTCAGCAGTGTTGGCCTCTGCTTTGGCATCCAACGCACAGGTTACCATCAATGTAGATGCCTCTAACCCAGGTATCAAGGTATCTCCTAACCTCTATGGTATCTTCTTCGAGGATATCAACCATGCTGCAGATGGCGGTCTCTATGCCGAACTCATCAGCAACCGTTCTTTCGAAGACGATGACAAGAATATTCCTACCTGGAAAACTGCCGCTCAGGAAGGTGCAAAGATCAATGCACAACTCATCAATAAGGGTTTGCTCAACAATGCACAGGGCAAGGCACTCCAGCTTACCATCGCTGCCAAGCCTGCAGCTACAGCCTCTCTCATCAATGAGGGTTTCTGGGGAATCAACGCCGTGCAGGGCAGAACCTATAAACTCTCTTTCTGGGCTAAGGGTAGCTACAAGGGCGGATTGAAGGCTCGCCTCACCAACGCCAAGGGCGATAAGGTGTATGCAGAAACAGCACTCAATGCCAAGGTTGGCAAGAAGTGGACCAAATATACGGCTGAGTTGACAGCCAACGGAAACGACGCCAAGGCTCAGTTTGAACTCGTAGCCGACGGAAAGGGTACCATCGTTCTCGATGTAGTAAGCCTCTTCCCTCCTACTTTCAAGAATCGCGAGAATGGCTTGCGCCCTGACCTGGCTCAGCTTCTCTATAACATCCATCCTAAGTTCGTCCGCTTCCCTGGCGGTTGCTACGTTGAAGGACAGGAATCTCCTGAGAATGCTTTCCACTGGGAGAAGACTATCGGTCCTATTGAGGAACGTCCGGGCCATAAGAACGTAAACTGGCGCTACCGTACCAGCGATGGTATGGGATTCGATGAGTATCTGCAGCTTGCCGAGGATCTGAACGCCAAGCCTCTCTATGTTGTAAACGTAGGTTTGTGGCACGGCGGTATGACTCCTGTAGACAGCATCCAGCCTTGGATTGATGAGTGCATGAATGCCCTGGAGTATGCCAACGGTCCTGTTACCTCTAAATATGGTGCGCTCCGTGCTAAGAATGGTCATCCGGAACCATACAATATCGAGTATCTGGAGATTGGTAATGAGAACAACCAGCCGGATCCTGCGGCTCAGAGCGACCATTACTACGAGCGCTTCAAGAAGTTCAAGGATGCGGTTCTGGCAAAATATCCTAAGATGCACCTCATCGGTAACGTGGTGGCTTGGGGCGATGACAATCCTAAGTGGGAAAGCAACGAGAGCGTAGAACTCCTCGACGAGCACTACTACAGAAATCCTGCCTGGTTTGCCGAGAACTTCAACAAGTATGATAACTACGACCGTAAGGGCAGCGAGATTTATGTAGGTGAATATGCCGTAACCCAGGGCTTCGGCAATATGGGTTCGCTCGATGCAGCACTCGGTGAGGCTGTCTATATGATGGGCATCGAGAACAACTCTGACATCGTGACCATGGCATCCTACGCTCCTATCTTCGCCAACCTCAACAACCGTATGTGGGCACCAGATATGATTCAGTATACATCAGACAAGGTATTCGGAACTCCATCTTACTACGTTCAGAACGTGATGGCAAACAACATCGGTACCCGTGTACTGAAGGTGAACCAGGAGAATCCATACAAATATGAGCAGACTCAGGTGAAGCCAGCTATTTGCCGTGTAGGTATGGGAACATGGGGCACTCAGGTTTCTTTCGAGGACAAGGGCTACAGCGATGAGAACGGAAAGGCGCTGCCGATGACCTTGCAGGAGTTGCCTACCGATATCCGTGGACAGTGGAAGACTGAGGGTAGCCTCATCAAGCAGACCAGCAACGAAGAAAGCTGCATCCGTCTGAACCCAGGCGAGATTACCAGCAATGGCTATATATATAAGGTACGCGCGAAGAAGGATGCCGGAAACGAAGGTTTCCTCATCATCTTCAACTATGTAGATAAGAACAACTACTGCTGGTTGAACCTTGGTGGCTGGAACAATACCCAGCACGGTGTGGAGTCTATCGTAAATGGTGCCAAGAGCCAGATTGCTACCTGCCCAGGCAAGATTGAAACCGGCAAGTGGTACGATATCGAGCTGAAGGTGGTAGGCGACAGCATCTTCGCCAAGTTGGATGGCAAGGAGGTATTCGCTACCAAGTTGAAGGCAAACACCCTTCCTGGCATCTTCTCAACAGCAACGCTTGATGAGAAGACTGGCGAGGTAATCCTGAAGATTGCCAACACCAGCACCGAGCACACCACAGCGAAGATTAATCTTCAGGGCAAGGAAATCAAGAATGGCAAGCTCATCCGCCTTTCTGCCAAGAATGGTCTGGAGGAGAACACCATCGACAATCCTACCAATATCTATCCTGTAGAAAACTACGTAACTACAGAGAAGAACGGTGCAACGGTAGAGATTCCAGCCAGCTCGCTGAATATCATCCGTTTGAAATAACAGTCTACATCCAGGGCAGGATGCCCTGGGATCCATATATAGGTAATAACATTTTGAATAGTTGATAAGAAAGTTAGTTAGAAAAGAGAAGGCGGCAACCTGCGTGATGCAGATTGCCGCCTCGTTTTTTATCTGTCGTTTAATTAACCGAAAACATAATTGAAGAGCAGGAAGATGCTCAGGATAAACATCAAACCCACAAAGAAAGATGTCAAGCCCGACTTACCACCCTCGGCAACGCCCGAAGCACTCTCCACATAAGTGGTAATGGTAGAGCTACCCAGCAATGCACCGGCTGTAGTACCGATGGCATCACTCATCATCGCCTCCTTCACACCCGGAATCTCGCCCTTCTCATTTTCCTTGACACCGAGTTTGGAAACCAATCCCAGAACCGTTCCGATGGTATCGAAGATGTTGACAAGCAACAGCGAGAATACCACCATGAACATCTTAGGAGTAAAGAAGCCGGTGAAATCGAACTGGCAGAAGATAGGAGCGATGCTGTGAGGGGTAGATACCGGCAGAAATGGCGAATCGGAGATTCTTCGGAATACACTCCAATATCTTGTCACGGATATTGAGGAAGGTGATGGCAAGGAAGATGATACCCTCTACGAGCAACACCGCCAAAGCCTGCTGCCAGGTCAAGCCCATAGCCTGACAAAGGGTGAAGGCGAAGAAGGCGTTCAGTCCCATACTAGGAGCCTGGGCAAAAGGCAACTTTGCCATGAAAGCCAGCAGGAAGGTGGCGATGGCTGAAGCGATGGCTGTGGCAGTAAAGAGAGCTCCCTTGTCCATACCCGTAGTGGCGAGGATGGTAGGGTTTACTGCCAGGATGTAACACATGGTCAGGAAAGTAGTCATACCAGCTATCAATTCCGTCTTGACCGTAGTAGTCTTTGGGTCGAAACCCAATAATGCTTTTAATTTGTTCATTTCTTATATTTAAATTTATCTCTATTTTCTCTTCCCCCCTTTCCACAACCCAATCCCGTTGTTTTTTCGGGGCGAACAAAGATAAGAAAAAATAATGAGGAATGCCTTATTTTATATGTTTTTAACTCATCAGAGTGCCTTATTTTACATGTTTCGGGGTATTCAGAACGCCTTATTTTACAAAACATTTTATTTTTAACCATTATGCTTGGCTAATTCGGATTTTCTTTGTAACTTAGCAGCGCAAAACGTAAAGCATATAGGATTATGGCAAAAATAGTAAATAAATATCCTGTAGGAATTCAGACTTTTGAAGAAATTCGCGAGAAAGGTTATCTCTATGTAGATAAGACCAAATACATCGTGGATTTCAGAGAAAAAGGTATGAAGTATATCTTTCTGAGCCGTCCAAGACGATTCGGAAAATCGCTCTTTGCATCTACCCTTCAGGCCTATTTCGAGGGAAGAAAGGAACTGTTCGAGGGATTGGCTATTGCTGAATACGAGAAGGAATGGGTGAAGCATCCTGTGCTCCACTTCGATATGAGCGGTGCCAAACATTTTGATGCAGATGGCTTGAACAATTATCTGAATCTGCAGCTTTTGCCTTACGAGAAACTTTATGGTAAAGGAGAAGGGGAAATTTACCCTAACGAAAGGTTGGATGGTATCGTAAAGCGTGCTTATGAGCAGACGGGCGAAAAGACTGTTGTCATCATCGACGAATACGATGCCCCATTGCTGGATGTGGTACATGAAAAGGAAAACCTGCAACCGCTCCGCCGCATTATGCAGAACTTCTACAGTCCTCTGAAAAAACTCGATCCTTACCTGGAGTTCACCTTCATCACGGGCATCACCAAGTTCTCGCAGCTCAGCATCTTCAGCGAACTCAACAACCTCGACAATATCAGTCTGTTCGACCAGTACTCAGCCATCTGCGGCATCAGCAAAACCGAGCTTACCACGCAGATGAAACCAGATATTGAGGCTATGGGCGAGGCACAGAACATGACGTATGAGGAGTGCCTGAAAGAGCTGACGCAATTCTACGACGGTTATCATTTCAGCGAGAAATCAGAAGATATTTTCAATCCGTTCAGTCTTGTAAAGGCTATGAATGCAGGCAAGATTGCTCCTTACTGGTTTGGTTCCGGCACTCCATCCTTCCTCTTGAAACTCTTGGATAAGTATCATGTCAATCTTTCTACTTTAGAGAGTCAAGAGACAGTATTGAGTTCCTTCGACCAATCAACAGAGGAAATGACAGAAGCCTTGCCATTGCTTTACCAGAGCGGCTATCTGACCATCAAGAAATATGAACCGATGTTTCAGGAATATACGCTGGGCATCCCAAACAAGGAGGTACGCGACGGACTGCTCAACTCATTGATTCCTCATTATGTGAACCCTCGCCGTTCTGACAACAATGCCTTCCTCTTGGGATTCTGCAAGGCGGTTTATAGAAATGACATCGAGGCGGCACTGGAGCACATGCGCACCTATATGGCTACGATACCATATGATTTGGAGAATCACAGCGAGAAGCATTATCAGACTATCTTCTATCTGATGTTCAGTTTCCTCAACATCTATATCCGCACAGAGGTGAAGAGTGCCATCGGCAGGGCTGATGCCGTGATGCACATGCCAGATACAATCTACGTCTTCGAACTGAAGGTAGATAAGAGTGCTGATGAGGCTTTGGCACAGATAGACGAAAAAGGCTATATGCTGCCATATCATACAGAGGGCAAGCGACTGATAAAAATCGGTATCAGTTTTGACAGCACCCAGCGCACTATCAGCGATTGGAAGATTAAGGAAGAATAAAGAAAAAATCCGAAACAGAAGCTTGCCAAGTTATCTGTTTCGGATTTTTTTGATACTGATTTCGTTTGGATGAGCCGATTTTTAGAGACTACCTGATAAGACTTACTTTTTACCTTTTGCTACATGAAAACGATAAATGGCGTGGATGAGCACATAACGGGGCACTGTGTTATAGTATTTCTCTACCCTGCCCTGCGCATTGATAGTTCTATCCACTTTCTTCAACTGATGGAACACATCGAATGCATCAGCCTTTACAACCAATTTTCCCTTGAAAAATGGTCGGGAAAGGCGGAAGTTCCATAATAAATTGTCATCATTCATCACAGACTCACCATATCCACGTCGACTATACATCGAAAGGTCGGTGTCAAACGAGAACCTGAAAGGAAGTGCCAATACTGCACTCAGCCCATAATGATAGTTGTAAGCATCAAGGGTTTCGAAGTCCTTCTGTTCGCCATTGGAATGAAGACAGGCTACATAAGCATTCACTCCCAAAGAATGCTTACCCAGTTTGTAGTCCAGACGCAAATCTTCAGAAATGGTGGATGTCTTTACTATACTCTTCTTCATCTCCACAGTTGCAGCATCACTAATCATATCAACACTGTTAACATAGCCCAAAGAGGTAACCGTATTAAATATCAGTCGTTTCTTCTTATCAACATTGCCACTCAATCCTAAGCGCAAGCTTGTATTCCAGTTACCATTCACATTGGTTGGCGAGAAAGTACGCCTACCAGTGTTTTTATCATATATAAAGCCCATAGCCACTGCATCGGTGGTAGAAGTATAATCGTATTTAAGATCATACATCAGAGACTTCAAACTTCCATTATAGACATATTGCATATGATGCAACATTGAGTTCTTCAGTTTTTCATTTCCATAACGCTTTACATTCAGAGGGTCTGCATCATCTATATAATCAAACAGATAGAGCATCTGAGGAGCTACCTGAGTTATAGAATAGACCAGACTGCTAGAAAACTTTCTGTTTTTTCTATTTCCACTCCAATATAGGGTAAACTCCGGGTTCAGGAAACTTAAATTACGAGAGAGTACCTTGTCTAGAGATGCCCTTCTATAACGCATATTCTCATGCGAGAAGTTGAAGTTCCACTGGCTCTTGAACAAGATATCATTCTTTGCATCTTCTACCACCTGCCAGGAAAAAATCGCAAACGGCTTATGCGCATCAGTATGAAAATCATACAGATAACTATTAGCCACATCTATCGTTGAAAGATAATCAGTAACAGATGGCAAGACACCTAATTCATGATTGGCATCTGCTCCCCATCCTGCAAGTTGCTCCAAACGATAAAGACTATTCTCTTCATGAGAATACTTCTGCTCATAACCATATTGAATAGCTCCCCACAACTTATCAGAAACATTGAAGGAGTACCCCAAGCCGCCATGATAACGATACCCTTTAGAAGACCAAGGTACATAACGGCGACGATAATCATTATTTCCAGCAACATTTCCTGAAGCATAGTCAAGGCTATAAATGCTATATCCCTCATCATCTTTACCAAACACATCACCACCAAGCTTTAGCTGCAACATATCTCCAGCTTCGTTTACGATGAAATCTGAACTGTAGTCCAATGATGCAAGCCAACTCTTCAAGTCATTCAGGCTCTTACTTTCCACCCTGTTTATCAAGTTCTTATACAGCTCACCTGTTGAAATCGGGAAGAGACGATTCCACATCTGTTCCTGATTTTCCCAACTTTCAGCCATCAGAGCTGAATAAAAGATGGAATTCTGCTTACGGCGAGAGTAATTGGCTTTTTGGTCAATTGTCATATAGCATTTAGATTCTCTGCCACCAGGAGTCAACGTCAACATGTTGTTCATATTGAGATAGAAATTACAATACTTTGCTTCATTCATAGAACGCTCGTATGTATCCCCCGATGACAAAAAGTTGGTGCGATACGCATTCGTTTCCTCATGATTATCATAATGAGTAAGGTCGGCATTACTTCTCAACCGGAATCGGTTGAGTCTATCATCCACATTCAGGTTCACTCCCACCTTCTTTGTTGTCAATCTAGACATCGGCAGCTTCTCCGGTGTCCAGTCAGAGCCTTGCATCGGTGCACCACCATCATTCATATTATTAAAGTTGCTGAATATTGCCAACTGCGAATGGTCAGTTGTACGCAAAGCAAACAAGCGCGCCAAATACAGGTCATCATTTGCCATACCAGCATCCACATTGCCCAACCAGCCTATATTATATTGTTTCTTCAGGTTGACATCCATCACATATTCATCCTCCTCAACCTTTCGTTTGGCAAACAGATTCAGGTCAGTTTTCTTTTCATATACCTTGATGGAGTTTACCGCGTATGTAGGCAAGTTCTGCAAGAGTACCGTATTGTTACCCTTGAAGAAATCCTTGCCATTAAGTAAGAGGCTCTCCACAAACCGACCATTGACATAGATACGCCCATCCGACTTCAATTCAGAACCAGGCAACTGCCTGATAAGCGCATCGAGCATGGAGCCTTCTGAGAGTTGAAAAGCATCAGCATTATACACCAGCGTATCACCCTTATGATAGAATTTCACCTTGGTGGCCGTTACTGTTACCTCATTCAGTAGCTGCTCATCATCCAACTTTTTCTTCTTACGCAAAAAAATGGTTGGCAGATAACGGGTATTCACCCGTTTACTAACCTTTACATCAAAAGAGAAACTTTGTGGCACATAGCCATCATGCTCAACTTTAATGGTATATTTCCGATTGTTAGTTACCCGAAAGACAAAGCCACCATCATTTTGATCCAACCTGCTATTAGAAGTTTCCACCTTAACAAGGTTTCCATCGTCATCCATCAGACTAACCTTTGCATCATTTATAGCAGTATGAGTAACAAAGTCTTCGACCCACCCCCAATATTCCACAGTTTTTTCCTTATCTTGGGCAACTACAGACATTGCCCAAGATAACACCAGAATAAACAGTATAACTTTGATATACTTCATGATTACATTTGTTTGTTATTAGCTTACATTATTATTTCGTATCTGCAAATTTATGGAAAAATTGTCAAATAACAAAATTTTGGTTCGTGATAATATCCACCAAGAATCCACCATTACATTTCTATATCATCATAACTCCCTGTTATCATGAGAATCAAAAGCTTTAAATATTCAGTAAATTACTGAATAAAGTAGAGGCTCTTTTATCGTCAAACAGCTTTCGATTTATTTTTTGCTTAGCATTACTTACGTTTTTGGTTGTTGTATTGATCAAAAATGCAATGGCTGTATTATCCATTCCCAGGTAAGCTAAGATACAAATCTGAAACTCTTGAGGACTCAACTTTCCCTTCCTTATTCTTTCAAACAAGAGAGGTTTATATTGCAGTAATGCATCATATAATTCTTGCCAATCTTCTTCCACTGGATCGATATGATTTCTCTTTGGCTTCGACATTTCCATAAATCTTACTACAATATCACTTTCCATCAACATCTTCTCCTTGTCTAGCAAATTATACTTTTCGTATTTTTCCCTATACTCTCGAAGGATATCCTGCAATGCGGCAATTTCTTCTTGCTTCTTGTGGATAAAAATGTCTTTATTCTCTTGTAACAAACTCAATTCCTCACTAGCTTTTTCTAGTCTTTGGTTTACTTTTGCTATTTTTTGAGACATCCGGTTCTTCATTCTCTTGTATTTCCCAACAAGAAAACCCAAACTGCACAATACCATAAAACAGATAAACATCCAGAGATACCTGTTTCGCTCTTTATGTAATATCTCCTCGTCAATCTTTTTCTGCAATCTGGTATAATCGTATAAAGAGGCTGCCTGAACAACAGCGTTAGCCTGAGTTCCATTTAAGATTTCATCCATTTCCCGCTCACAAAGAATTGAATATTTCCGTATGGAATCAACATTCAGGCGCATTCTATAGACAGACAACAAACCTTGCGCAGTTTCGAATCTAAAGCCATAACGACCTAACTTGCGATAGTAATACTCAGCGGAGTCTATCTTATTGACTCCCAAGAAATACATCCCTTTGGCCTTATAATAATGTTCACGTCCAGCAAGTATGTTATCTTCTTTATCAAATAAACCCGATTCCTGCTCATATAAATCCATATAATAACGTGCTTGCTGATATTGGGTACGTTGCAAATAGACGTAAATAAGTGTAGGGAGCACCTGTGCTGCATCTTGATTCAAGCCATGCTCTTTATACGATCTGTAGCATTTCTGTGTTAATCCTATAGCTTTCAGCGTATCACCCAAATCATAATATTCACTTGCTATTAAATCGAAACCTTGAATATAACTTGCTATATCTTTAGCTCGAACTGCATAGTAGCTATATCTTTCATAACATTCTATTGCTTTTACATGCAAATATTGACTACGAAAAATATCAGCCATCTGCCCATAGATACTGAATAAAGTTACATAATCACAATCCTTACTCAACGTATCAGCATACTCTACTGCCTTTTTATAACTCATCATTGCTTTTGGTGCCTCCTTTTGGTCACGATACACACATCCCATTAGATAATAAGCTTGCATTTTCTCATTATCACTTCCTTTACTATCATAATAATCCACCACCTCTTGAAATATGGAATCAGTAGGCATAGATAGATAAAGTTTGTTCTGCGCCTTAGCCATCAGCAGCCGCTGCTTCATTACCACCTTACGAGGAGCATCCTCCATCTCCAAAGAATCAAAACGGCACAAACTATCATAGGCTGCTTGAGGATGTGCTTCCATCAAGCTGTCTATAACCTGTAATCTCTGCATTTGTACCCGATTTTCGGTACACCCTACTAATATATATAATAAGGTGAAGAACACGGAATATCTCAACAATACGAATTCTCTTCTCTTCATTTTTACACTCTAAAATACCATTCATCAAATAAACAAATCATCTAGTGTTACTGAAGCCTTGAATATATCAGAATATTCATTACTCACCAGTTCTGAATTTCCCACATACGTAAGGAGGAATGTCTTGGTAGGGTTCTTTTCTTCCAAAGCCTGCAAACGGCTATTCAGCACCTGAGCATAGCCCTTGGTAACGGCATAAGGAGCCTTATAAAATTTCATCTCGCAAACATTCACTGCATCATCAGCCCTGTCTATCAGCAAGTCAATCTGCATGCCTTCAGCCTCCTCGTTTCCTTTCACTATAAGCGAAGATTCCTGCGAAGACACTGCACCTATATGAAGAGCATATTTTATCTGTGAAATATGCTGCAAACAAACCTCCTCGAAAGCAATGCCACGCCATGAGGCTATGTCGCTTTCCTTCAAATGCTGTTGCCAGTAATCTGTTTGATTTACAGCCTTCTTCTCCTTAAAATGAAGCCAGAACCAGCAAAAGGAATCGATGAGCTTGTAATACTCCTCTCGCTGACTGAAACCGAAAGGAGTATATTTTACCACAAAATCGCTGCCCAGCAAGGCTTTCAGCATCTTGGTAAAATCACCATTCGGATTCAAACCGGTATGCTCTGCTATCTCCTTACGGGTGAAACCTGCATGGCGGGTACCCAAAAAGCGAACGATCTTCATACAGTCTTCTGCATGATCAAACACTGAATTGAAGAGCCTGTCAAACTCATCCCCCAACTTCGCATGGCGGGCAAAGAACAAGGCATCTATATTCTGAGCCAGACTATAGGAAGGGTTAAAGAAATTCATATAGAAAGGAATTCCGCCCATAATCATATAGGCCTGCGTAATATTATAACGGGACATTCTGATACCACGACTCTGATAAAACTCCTCGCATTCTTTCAAAGTAAACGGTGACAGTTTGATTTCTCCAGTCAACCGACCATATAATCCACCTTTATTACTGATTAGATTATCAAGCATCCAGGAGGTGGCAGAACCACAGACTACAAGCAACAGATTGTGGCGCATATTGCCCCAACCATTCCAAAAAGCCTCTAATGCCGTAAGAAAACCGGAACGAGCCGTATCCATCCAGGGCAACTCATCGATAAATACCACCTGTCGGGAACCGTTATCGCAAGTTTCCAAAAAACGTTCCAGCAAAAAGAAAGCCTCCATCCACGACTTAGGCTGCGCGATATCCTCCATACCATGACGAAGAAGCGAGAAATAGAAATTCTGCAACTGGTCTTTCAAGGTTACCTTCCGACGACGGTCGTAAGGCGACAATCCTGTATGATGAAACACCATATCATCATGAAACACCTCATCAATCAAGAATGTTTTACCGACACGGCGACGACCATACACAGCCACAAACTCAGCTCTACCACTTTCGTAGTAACGCTTCAATTCTGCTATTTCCTTTTTTCTACCTATTATTTCACACATAATCATACCCAATTGGTTCGCTGCAAATATACGACTTATTTTGGAAATAGCGAAAGAAAATAGCGCTTATTTCGCTACGAAACCATTTTTTTGCCGTTCGTAGCGGAATAAACGCTATTTTAACTCCACTTTAACACTAAGCTAATATATCTTATTCCAGCGTCAGCCACCCATCTTCCGTCCAGTTGATTCGCTTCTGAATCAGGATGCTGGCGCCATTCTTTGGCACGCTGTAACCATGACAGAAGAAGAAATCACCATCGGGGAAGGAGTAGGCAGAGCAATGACCCATCGCCTCATATTCTTTCTTATCGCCTTCCAGAATCAGCGTACCTCCGCCATTGCGCATGTCTCTGCCTGCCTTATCCAAATAAGGACCGGCAACCTTCTTGCTTCTGCCCACGGCAACACGATAGTTACTCTTGATGCCACGGCAGCAGTAATCCCAGCTCACGAAGAGATAGTAATAACCACCATGCTTCATGATGAAAGGAGCCTCGATGGCATTGGTGCCGGCAAACTTGGAGGTAGGATTCGGCTCTGCCGAAGTATCGCCTACGGCATGACGACGGGCGATGGTCTGAGGCTTGGCGCCCTTCTTGACATGCATCGACTTCTTATCCAACTTGATCATCTGGATGCCATCCCAGAAAGAGCCCCAGGTAAGCCAAGGGTTCCCCTTCTCATCAACAATGAAATTCGGATCGATGGCATTCCAGTTGTCTCTATCGCCCTTGGAGGCGACGAGGCAGCCCTCATCCTTCCATCCATCCTTATCAGATAAGGAAGTATTGCTCAGCAAGCCGATGGCAGATGTGTTCTTGCCAAAGGTAGAACAGGAATAAGCCAGATACCACTTGTTCTTGAAGCGGATAACATCCGGAGCCCAGATATGGGTTTCAAACCCCGGCACACTATCATGCGTCCATGCCGGAATCTCACTGTTCTTGAGCACGCCCTGAGGAACGATGGTCCAATGCTTGCGGTCGGTAGAGGTCATCTGCGTGATGCCATGACCTGTGCAGTAGAGATAGTACTTGCCATTCTCATACGCCATTACGGGGTCATGGACAAAAGGAGTATCTACCACAATCGGTTCCTGCGGAGCATTCTGTGCCATCATCTGGCAACCACCTTTTATAACAGGAGCAGCAATGATCATTGCTGCTCCCAATAGTATTTTAGAAATCTTCATATAATTACACCTTATTAAATATATAAGAGAATTACTTGTTCACAAATTTCTTTCCGTTTACAATCACTACACCCTTGTAGCTCTTGTCTACCTGCTGACCGGAGAGATTGAACCACTTGCCATCATTCTTCTTCTGAATGATGATAGGGTTCGAGATGCCTGTAGAAAGGCTTGAGCCGTCGATGTAAGAGCCCTCATTTACGAAGAAAAGGACTATCTTAGATGGCTTAGCCGTCAATGTGGTGGTATAGGTATAATGATATACCTTGTTGGTTGTAGTCGTGATGGTAGATTCCATCTTGAATACACCTGCAGCAGTCAAGCTAACAGTCATATCAACCAAAGAGCCATTCAAATCTTTCTTAAGAATTGGACGGTCATCACCGCCGCTCCAATCAAAATCATCGGTGAATCCTTCTACATTGTGGTTAGCTCCCCAACCGTATTTATCGTTGCGGATTACGAAGTACTCTTTATCTGCTCCATAGCCAGCATCCTCACGCTTTATCTGAGCAGCAACCAAGCACCAGTTGTTCCATACCGCAGACATATTACTATGGTTATAGAACTTGAACTGTATCTTCTTGCCAGCCTGCAACTCATAGTAAGGAGAGAAGTTGGTCCACCAAGCAGAAGTTGTATTCTTCTGTGCAGAAACAGGATAGTAAACCGGAGTAGTTTCCTCTGCCTCAGCATCGATGTTCAGGGTATAATCCTTAGTATATTCATAACCGTCCTTGCTGATAGTCATGGTCATGGTTACCTTACCCTTGCCTTTTACTACGCCCTCATCGGTCAGAATAGAAGGATTGCTTGACTTCCATGAAATGGTAGCACCGAGATGCCCCTCTGTTGGGAGTTTTGGCTTTGAATTCAAAGTTGCACCATCTGCGAAAGGAACACTAGTCTTATCCAATGTATATTTGATAGCCGCCTTGGCATCAGCCTTGCTTCCCCAGATACTCAAACCGCGAGTCTGCAAGCTGGCACCACCTGATGTAGCCAAACCGTCAGAAGAACTGAGGGCTGTAAAGCAGAGTGCCTTGATATTGGTATAATCGATGGTCTGCTCGGTAAGCACACCCTTGAACATCACCTCTGCATTGGCTGTAGCAACACCCTTCAAGGTAAGATTGATATAGCTTGTACCACTCACCAGTTCCCATTTTCCGGTATACTCGCCTGAGATAGAACCATCTGCATTGAGATGGATGGTAATAGGTTTCTCATAAGCCATTGCTGCCGTATTCTGACGGTAAGGATGAGCTATTATCTGATAATCGCCCGCTACCTTTGTTGCATCATAGAGCTGCTGAGTGGCAATATCATTATCAGTATAAGTCTCGCCGCTAAACTCGTAAGGAGCAGCAACCAGCCAACCGTCCTGGTTAACGAAGAGCTGATGTACACGAACCTCATGCTCCTCATCTCTGTTCAAGAAGCGGGTATGGTAAACGATGAGTGCTCGTCTCTTATGGTCTACGATGGCTGAATTATGTCCCTGAGCCAGTTCAGCATTAGGCATGGTTTCCCACTGGTAGTTACCGAAGAGTTTCACACCCTCGTCGCGATTGGCGTCAACTCCAAAGTTGACTCTTGCCTTGTCATATACGGCTCCTATGCCATCAGAGGTCAGACAATCCTTATAAGGTCCATCAGGTTTCTCTGAACGGAAAACACGAATCTGATAGCCACCGGCAGCCGTCAAACCACCATAACTCATAAAGAGATAATAGTACTTGCCCACCTTCTGGATATAGCTAGCCTCACCGGAAACATAATATCCGCCGGCAATCTTCTTGCCGAAATAAGGGTCGCTGGTACAGTTGGCATCGGCAGCACCCGGAGTAGTGGTCGTACCGCTTATCTGATAAGGGAAAGTATAAGTATAGTCACGGAGACCGTTGGTCTTATCCAACTTAATCATAAAGATACCACCCGACCAGGAGCCGTAGCTCATCCAGAGGTTGTCGCTATCATCATAGAAGACGCATGGGTCGATACAGTTTGGCCAATAGGTTCCCCATTTATCGCCCACCTTATAACGGGAAGGAAGAGCGGTTTCGCCTGTGGCAATGGCAAAGTCGGTATGTTTCCAGTCATCCGCAGCAGCGTATGAATTGTGAGCGTATGTGCCCTGGAAACCGGAGAAAACTACTGGTCCCTGATAAGTCCAAGGTCCTTCGATATTATCTGAAACAAAGCATACGATGGAAGAGCACCAGTGGTCTCCATTCAGACTCATATACATACACCATTTCTTCATGGTCTTGTTGTATACGATGTCTGGTGCCCACTGATTGCCCTGCACATTATAGCCTTTATACTGCCAGCCGTGGGCATCGAAGTTAGGAAAATCGACTTCCTCGCCCTTATAGTTCTTCACCTTCTTCACCAATTGGGTGGAATAAGCGTCCTTAAAGTTCACTAATTTACCATTCACGCCAGCAAAAAGACTGTTGCTGGTTCCGGTATTCTCCTCACCCATTTTGAAGGTGTTCCATATCTGATAGTTGCCCGTAGCATAAGTCTTGGCTCTGCCCAGATGCGAACCGTAGATATAATATAGAGGGTTGTTGGCATTAGAGCCCGTAACATCCATCACGATAGAAGGGTCGTGCACAGCGATGCGCCCTATCTTTTGGGTAGCGTATGCATTAGCCAGATCATTATCGCCGACAGGCGTCTGAGCCATAGCTCCGTTCATCGCCATCAGACTCATGATAGAAAGTAATAACTTCTTCATACGATTTCAAGTTTAAGATATGATTTTTTTAAACCAAGGAAGGTCTATGGTGTTTTCGCCATAGACCTCACCTAAAATATAATAATGTATATTGACAAAGATTACTTACCGGTTGTTTCACCCTCAGTAGTCTCGCCACCTTCTGTGTTATCTCCACCCTCAGTGGTGTCGTCCTTCTTTGGAACATCTGAGAGTTCCCAACCTGCATTCTGTCCTAAGTTAGGATTCTTCTTGTAAGTGTCATCAGGCACTGGGAAGTAATAATTCTTAGGACAAGAGAACGCACGAGTAGGATGGGTATTATCGTTGCGATAAGTATATACCTGGCTCTCATTAGGAGTTACAACAACGCTATAGATGTTGTAAACCTGCTTGTAGCGTGGCTCACTCTTCTCTGTAGCAGCACTCTTGCCATCAAACAATTTCCAGCGGCGCTCATCGAAGAAACGATGATCCTCGAAAGCCAACTCGATGCGGCGCTCGTTGCGGATACGCTCACGAAGCTGCTCCTTGGTCATACCCTTGTAAGCAGGCATACCCACACGGGCACGAACCTCGTTTACATAGCCGTAGGCAGCATCAGGACCCGTTGCCTCGTTCAATGCCTCTGCTGCATTAAGCAGAATCTCCGCATAGCGGAAGATAGGGCAAGCGGTAACGAATGTGGTAGGGTTCTTGAAGCTCATATTGTGAACGAACTTCTTAGAGTAGTAACCGGTAGTGGTACCACCATGAAGATCCTGGTAGTCTTTGCCACCTACAGATACATCCACGGCACGCTCCTCGTCCTGACTCTTGTCACCCCAGATACTTCCCTGGTGGAAGATGGTCTGCTCCAGACGTGGGTCACGGTTCTTGTATGGATCCTGGTCGTTGTAAGAAGGATCCTGGTCGATAGGAAGACCATTGATGGTCTCGTAAGAATCAACCAGATTCTGTGTAGGGTTTACACGACCGGTAGAGTTCACATTACCGGAGAAACCACAAGGAGTGTTGAACATCTCAATTTCTCGTGTATTCCACTCACTGCGGCTGAGGATATACTCAGGATTCAGGTGAGGGGTACTGGTGAAGCACTCATAATAGTTCTTGTTAGGGTTGTTATCGCTTGTAGTATACAGACGATAAGGGTTGAGAGAACTCTTGTTGGCATTGATGAAAGCGAGAGCTGCATCAGCAGCCTCCTGCCACCAGGATGCCTCATTGGTTGGATTGTTCAGTGCTGAAGCACGATAGAGCAATGCTCTTGACTTCAATGCATAGACAGCAGCACCATTGATACGTCCCCAGTTCTCATTTTCATTGCTGTAACGGAATGGGAGCGCACCACTTTTGATGATGGCATCGCATTCATCAGCTACCCATTTCAATGCTTCAGGAGCAGGAGTACGGGTGATAGAAGCAGCCTCAGCATTATCCAACACATGATCCTCGATAGGCACTGCACCGAAATAGCCAATCATATCGAAATGAAGGATGGCACGGATGAAACGCGCCTCTGCCTTGTAACGGTCGCAGAGTTTGTTGTCGTCACCGCTCTTCTCTGCATTTCCGATGACACTCTCACGTGCCTTTGAAATAAAGTCGTTGCAGACACGGATTCCCTTCAGATCGTTGCTCCAATAACTATTGGCAAACCAGTGGTTCTTTGCATCGTATGAATCGTTCAACACACTGTGATAGTAATGCACATTCCAGTAAGAAAGGGCATTATCGGTCATACAGTCACGAGAAGCAGCGCGGAACTGACCATCGGAATATCCCGCAAAGGCATCAGGCAAATAGGTATAGGCATTTGCCAAGACACCACGGGTACGGTCGTAGTTGCTGTAGATGTTCTCGTCGGTATAAGTCAAGTCGACTTCCTTATCGAGGATGTCGCTGCAGGAGGTCATACCTCCTACAGCCAGCATCGCCAATGATATATTAACTAATATCTTTTTCATATTCGTTTTTGATAAAATTGATTAGAAACCAATGTTAATACCAAATGTAAATGACTTTGTCTTTGGATACCACCAGCAGTAGCTCAATGGCTTCTCTGGGTCTACATCATCTGGCAGACTGCTAAAGGTAGCAATATTGTAAGCGCTGAAGTAAACGCGGCACTTAGTCATCCACAACTTAGAAATCAACTTAGCAGGCAAAGAGTATCCTACCTCAATATTACGGATAGACCAGAAGTTACCATTGCGTACCCAGATGTTGTTCTGGTAAGAACCTGTAGCACGGTCTGAATCAACTGCATCGAATCCATTATAAACAGGACGTGGATAAGTAGCATTCACGTTGCGAGGATCAGAAGGGTCATCAGTATAGTAACCCCAAGCCTTTGTTACCTCATGAGTACCCATGTTACTCCATCCACTGTAGCTGATAGCTGGTGAAAGGAATACAGAACGACGGAGATAAGCATTCACAATCATGCGGGCATCGAAGCCCTTGTACTCGAAACCGAAGTTGAAGGTAGGAATCATCTCAGGAATGATGGTGTATGAATCTGGTACCATATCCTTTGAGTCGATCACGCGGTCACCATTGATATCCTTGAACACCGCTGTACCCAACTGCTGTGCTCCATTAGAGAAGCTGTTGTATGGATACTTCTCCGGATGAGCCTTAGCATCCTCTGCTGATGTAGCAATCAGGTTAGGATCAGAAGCCCACTGGTCGAACTTATAGATGTTCCATCCACCCACACGGTTAGTACCTGTCTGAGCCTGCTCATAGAGTTCAGCTACCGAAGTATTGTCATAGATTCTATGACCTGCCTTGCGCTGCCACTCTACATCTGGTGCAGTTTCATCGATATCGGTAATCTTGTTGGTATTGAAGGTAAGCTGACCCTCGATGAAGTACTTGAAATCCTTACCGATATTACCACGATGTCCGAGAACGAGTTCGTAACCGCGGCTTTCAACCTTACCGTATGAATCCTGTGCTACAGGCACACCAAGTATGGTCTCAGGAATGGTTGAACGGGATACCAGGATGTTAGAACGCCACTCTTTGAAGATATCGAAGCTACCATAGAGTTTGCTGTTCCAGAGGTTCCAGTCAATACCGAGGTTTACCATCTTGGAGATTTCCCACTTACTGTTGGCATTACCGGTCTTGCTCTCAGCATAGCCATTCACAAAAGTTCCGTTATAACCGAAACCGTAACCGGTAGCTGTACCATAGATACTCTGATATGGGTAACGGCCTGCACCAGTAGATGACTGACCTGCCTCACCATAAGAAGCACGGAGCTTGAGAAGATTGACAAAGCCAAGTTTCTTCATCCAGGATTCCTCAGAGAGTACCCATCCTGCTGATGCACCCCAGAAGGTACCCCAACGGTCGTCTGGTGAGAAGTTGTCACATCCCATACGAGAGAGGTTGACTGAGGCGATATACTTGTTGGCATAGTCGTATGTTCCCTGGAAGTTGTATGCCAGATATCGGTTTGAAGATGCACTCTGCTGGGTAGAGTAATCTGAACCTGCTTCCTCATTACGGTAGTAACGGGCAAAGGCACGGGCATCTACATTGTGCTTACCGAAACTGTTCTTATAACTTACACCACCAAACAAATTCAGGTTGTAGTAGTAACCACGCTGATTAGCTGAAGGGTTGCTCAAAGCTGCCTTGGTTGTATATTTGGTATACTTGAACTGGCTGACATCGGTAACCGCCAGGTTATCGTAGTCGTAGTTCCATGAATCCATCTGAGCAGTCTGTGTTGACTCGAAAGTCTCGTATGCATCGAAGCTGACAGTACCGAACAAGCCTAAGCCCTTCAATACAGGACTCAAATCGTACTTGGCATTCAAGGTAGAATACAAGTTACGGCGGCGGTTCTTCTCCAAACCGGAACCACCCAGATAACGTACCGGATTGTTGGCTGTAGATGAAGAATAGATACTTCCGTCAGGGTTATGGGTAGGAGCCATAGGGTTTGCCTCGATTACACCGAAGGTAACGAGGTTGAACACGCCCTCAGTAGGCTGAGAGATGTTATCTATACGTCCACCCAAGTCGAGAGATACATTCAGATACTTGGATACATCGATATCAATGTTAGAACGGAGATTCCAGCGGTTCAGTACGTGCTGAGTACTGTAACCATCATTCATTTCAGTACCCTCGGTATTCCACATACCCTCCTGGCGCAGATAAGAGAAGCTTACATAGTAGCGGGCACGCTGGTTACCGCCACTAATCTGCAGGTTGGTGCGGTACTGTGGTGCTGCGTCACGATACAACTGGTCTGCCCAAGATGTATTGAAGTACTGGTACTTGCGGATATCATCATCAGCAAACTTTCCACCATCGCATACATACTTGTAGTTGTCGAGCTGCTCCTGGGTGTACATCGGATCCATACCGCTCAGATAGCGTACCTGGTTACGGGTCATCGCCATGTTGTAAGAGTTCTGAACCTCCATCTTGTTGGCGAGGGTCTGGAAACCGACTTCCTGAGTGAAATCAATCTTAGTCTTACCGGCATTACCGCGCTTGGTAGTAACCATAATCACACCATTGGCACCACGCATACCATAGATAGAAGAAGCGGCAGCATCCTTCAGTACGGTGATGCTCTCGATAGGATAAGCATCGAGGAAGGAGAGGTCACGCTCTACGTTGTCCACGATAATCAGTGGAGAACGGGCACTCTGGTTGGTGGTACGGATACCACGGATAAAGAGGAAGCTCTCCGACCATCCTGGCTCAGAAGACCACTCGTAGGTCTGCACACCATTCAGTGTAGAGGTAAAGGCATTCTGAAGAATGGTAACAGGATGCTTCTGCAATTCCTCGCCTGAAACAACCGAACGGGAATCTGTCAAGATTTTCTTTTTCTGCTCGCCGAAAGGAACAGGAGCGAGATGCTCATACTCGTCTGCATCATCTTCCATCTTGATGACGTATGTGCCGTCAAAAGTAGTCACCTTCTCCTGCGCATTCTTGTAACCTACGCTACTTACGCAGATTTCATCGCTAGGAGTTACCTTCTTCAATGTAAAGTAACCATCCTTATCGGTCAGGGCAATGCGGCTTTCCTCTGCCACGTTGACAACAGCTCCAGGGATTGGTTCACCCTGGCTGTTGACGATTCGGCCTTTGAGCACCTGCTCCTGTGCCAAGACTGAGCTTGAAGCACAGAGAAGTGCACTCAGCATCAAGACTTTGCTTGATGAAGATACCTTATTATATATATTCTGAATATTATTCATACGATTCTATCATTAAAAGAGTTATTCTTTCCAACCATCGTTCTGGAAGTTCTGACCAATCTTCCAAACCTCAGCCTCTGGGATTGGATAGAGGTAGAACTTGTCTTGCCACTTGCGCTGCTGGGCTACCTTACGGGTAATAGTACCATCTGCTGCCACATCTACACCGTAGATATCACGGCCGAGTGCATCGCCTGCTACGTTCCAGCGACGTACATCCCACCATCGGTGCTCCTCGAAAGCGAGTTCGATGGTACGTTCCTTGTGGATGAAGTTGCGCATGGCTGACTGAGAATTCAAGTCTGCACGATTGGCAACATTGCCGATGATACCGCCACGATGACGAATCTGGTCGAGCAGGTTGCAAACCTGTGTCTTGTTGCCTGCATAGTCAGCCTCGTTCAATGCCTCAGCATAGTTCAGAAGCAGTTCGCTATAGGTAAAGATCTTCCAGAGGCGCTTGGCTGTACCGCTGTGGTTGCTGCTCAGGATGGTCTCAGGAATATACTTGCGTACATAGTAACCTGTTGGAGTAGCATTCTGGTTACCGATAGGATTATCGCGATGACCATAAACCACATCAATGACATTGGTCTTGGTGCTGGTAGCCTGACCCCACTCACAACCATTGTAAAGAATGGTAGCTGCGAGGCGTGGATCACGGTTCTTCCACATCTTCTGCTCTGTATAACCGCTCTCTTCGTTGATGACAGGCTTGCCGTTTACATAAACCGGAGCACCTGTTGCATCATACTGCTTGAAAGGAGCTGAACCATCTTCCATATCATACATATCTACGAGGTTCTGGCTTGGGCAAAGACCACCCTGTCCACCTTCACCTACTGGAGTATCGGTAGAAATACCGATCCAACCGATGGCTACATCGTTGCGGAAGAAGATAACCTCAGGGTTCTTGTCGGTATAAGTGTTGAGCAACCAGGCATTGTTGTAGGCTGCTACACCACCGTTGGTACGATCTTCCAACTTATAGTTCTCACCATAGTCAGCGATGAAGCTCGCAGCTGCGTCAGCAGCCTGCTGCCAGGTAACACCGCTCTGTGCTGAGTAGCGTGGACTTGCCATGTAGAGCATCATGCGAACATAGAGGGCACGTGCTGTAGGCTGGTTTACCTCACCTGCATAGGTAGCATCGCTGGTCTCTGCGTAAGTCTTCAAACTGCTCTCGCATTCCTTCACCTCCTTGAAGAGATAATCCATGAAGGTCTTGAGGTCAGGGCGCTCTGTATAACCTGTCATCAGGTCACCGTTAGGGTCGAGCTCGGTTTTAACCAATGGCACCGGACCGTAACGGAGGAACAGTTCCCAGTAGAAATAGGCACGGAGGAAACGTGCCTCTGCAATATAGTTTGCCTTACGTGAATTGTAAAGTTCTACGTCAAGATCTGCAGGGCGAAGCTTGTTCTCTGTATCCTGCTCCAAGGTGTTGATGGTGATATTGCACTTGCGGATAGCACGATAGCGACTCTCCCAAGGAGAAGTCAGCTCTGCTGCACCGCCACCACCATAATAGTTACCGATATTGAATGTGGTACGTGTACCTGATGTACCGATACTTGACTCAGCCAGATCGGTAGCAGCATCCATCCATGAGTTGTTCACGCGGTTGGCACCGTGAAGCAGGAAGTTGTAAGTATCGTTGTGGTTCTGTTCCAACAGAGTGAAGTTACCCAACACCTCAGCTTTTGTCAACTCATTGCTTGGCTGCTTGTCGAGGAAATTGCCGAAGGCGTCTTCGCAAGAGGTGAGCGTCATTGCTCCCATAACGAGCGCCAAAGCAAATATACTATATTTCTTCATTTTCGATTCTTTTTGAATGTTCTTGAATTAGAATACGACATTAAAACCTACGTTGACGGTCTTCAAGAGTGGATAACGGTTTGAACCGTTGCTCTCTGGGTCAACCAAGTCGTCGAGATGATCCCATGTAAAGAGGTTGTTGGCATTGATGTAGAAGCGGGCATTGCTCATACCGATATGCTTGATCAACTCCTTAGGGAATGTATAGCTCAACTCGATGTTCTTCAGACGGACGAATGAACCGTTCTTCAGGAAAAATGAGTTCTGGCGCTGGTTGTGGTCACCGTTGCTTCCGTAATGGAGCAATGGATATTCTGCTGTTGCCAGGTTCTCTGCCTCGCTCTTTGCAGGGTTCCAGCGGTTCAGGTGGATATCCTTTACCTTACCGTTGTTCTGGAAGGCGAACATCGCATCGCTGTCGTAGTAACGGGATACATGATCTACACCCTGGAACATTACTTCGAAACCGATGCCCTTATAGTTGGCACCGAGTGTCAGAGCGTATGTGTTCTCTGGAATATCGCTGTAGCCGATGAATGTCTCATCACGGTCATCGATGAAGCCATCGTTATTCATATCCTTGTACTTCAGGTCACCAACCTTTACGTTTCCGTAAGTTGATACAGGGAAGTTAGGATTATCCAAGTCGGCCTGTGTTACGAAGCCCTCGCATACCAGACCGAAGTACTGGTTGATTGGGTGACCTTCGCGCTTGCGGTAAGCGGTCTTGTAAGCAGGCTCATCCATATTCTTGATTTTGTTGGCTGCATGAGAGAAGGTAACACCTACATTATAGGTGAAGTCCTTGCCGATGTGGTTGAAGTGATGGAGTTCCAACTCGTAACCCTTGTTCTGAGTTTTACCGAGGTTTCCGGCAGCCATCGTTACACCTACCCACTGTGGACGACTCAAATATTCTGTCAGGATATCGTTACGGTTCTCAACGAAGTAGTCGAAGTTACCGGTCAGCATACCGTTGAACAAACCAAACTCCAGACCTACGTTGAACTTCTTGGCACGCTCCCAGGTTACACCATAGTTAGGATACTGGCTTTCGAAGATACCGGTTTTACCAGTATTACCGAAGTAGTAATCGTTAGAAATCTGGTTCCACTTCTCCTCATAGAGGAAGCGCTGAGCCACACCACCTACTGTATAAACGTCGTTACCAACCTCACCGTAAGATGCACGGATTTTCAAGTTGTTCAACCAGTTCTCTGTTGGCTTCATAAACTCTTCCTGAGTTACACGCCAACCGAGTGAGAAGGCTGGGAAGAAACCGAAGCGCTTGCCCTTGAGGAAGTTCTCTGAACCGTTATAACCAACGTTGACCTCAGCGAGATACTTGTCATCATAACCGTAAGTTACACGACCTACGAGACCCTGATAGCGCTTAGCCAGGTCTGAATTGTAACGGTAGTCGTTCTGGTTGTAAAGTACCATACCTGTAACGTCGTGCTTACCAAACTTGCGGGCGTAGTTAATCTGACCCTCCATATAGAGTTTGTATGTAGTAGAAGAAGCCTTAGAGTAGGCCAGGTCGCCATCTACATTATACTTGGTATAAGCATCTGCACTGGTAAAATTGTTGCGGTCGTTCAACTCATAAGTTGCAAAAGCTGCACCGAATGTCTTCTTATAATAAGAATCGTAGTCGAATGAAACCATACCACGGGCAGAAAGACCAGGAGTCAACCAGTCCATCTTATAGTCTGCGATGAAGTTAGTTTCATTGATGGTATTGGTTCCACGATAGTATCCACCCTTGGCAAGGGCAGCCACTACGTTGTCCTGATATACGGCTGTACCACCATAGAGAGTCTTGGTAGTCTCACCATTCTGTACCTCGTAAGATACAGGGAAGATCCAACCTGGAGTATGGTTGATACGTGCGAAGATATCATAGTTGGTTGAACTCTCGTTGGTGTTAGAACCATGACGGTTCTCGAAACGTGTACCGAAGTTTACGCTGAATGTCAGATCCTTAGAGAGGAAGAAGTCCATGTTGGCACGGAAAGCGTAACGGTTGTAGCCTGGGCTTGAAGAGTTGCCGTATGCATCCTGGCTGAGGTTCTTGATTAAAGAGCCCTGATTGTAGATTTCACCAGATACATAGTAGCGCATACGCTTCGTACCACCACGTACACTTACATTGTAGCGCTGAGAAGGAGCCCAGTTGTTGAGCACCTCATCATACCAGTCTACATTAGGATAGAGAAGCGCATCAGCACCAGTCAACTCGCCGGCGCAGCTCTTGCGGTACATCTCGATATCAGAAGCTGAATACTGTGATGGAAGACCATCATTCTTCAGAGCCTCCTCGAGGAGAGTAACAGAGTCATAAGAGTTCAGATAGTGAGGCTTACGGGTTGGAGTACCCCACATGAAGTTGCTGGTCAGGCTAACCTCTGGCTTCATATCCTTACCACGCTTGGTAGTAACGAGGATGACACCATTCGCACCACGCACACCATAAACGGCTGTAGCAGAAGCATCCTTCAATACAGAGATGCTCTCGATATCATCAGGAGCCACCTGAGAGAAAGCACGCTCTACACCATCTACCATGACCAATGGAGCACCGTCGCCAGCGAAGGTTGCACGACCACGGATGTTGATGGTAGCATCATCGGCACCTGGAGCACCAGATACCTGGGTTGTTACGACACCTGGAATCTTACCGGCAATAGCCTGTGTTACGTTGGCTGTAGGGGTATTCAAGAGGTCGTCTGAACTAACCTGAGAGATAGCACCTACGACACTCTCCTTCTTCTGATGACCGTAACCAACGACTACGACCTCATTGATTTTCTGACTTTCGTCCTTGAGAACCACCTTGATATTACGCTGATTGCCTACACGGATGTTCTGAGCAACCATACCGATATAAGAGATTTTCAAAGTAGCGTTCTCGTTCTTCACCTGAATCTTGAAGTTACCGTCGAAATCAGTAACAACACCATTGGTTGTCAATGCTTCCATAACAGTAGCACCGATGATAGGCTCACCCGATTCATCTGACACATTACCTGATACGGTAACCTGTGCTGATGCTCCTAAAGTAAGGAGCACCAGTGTCAGGGTCAAGAAAAACTTATGCAATATGTTATTGTTCATTGTTTATTCTATTAATGTTATTGTTGAAGTTCAGCCTCCGTTTAATACAAAGGCTTTCCAATATAGCAAGCTGCAGGATCCATCACAAGATAAGAACCATCAACGATCAGAAAGGCACGGAGCATCTCATTGGCATCACTACAAGGAGCAGTAAATCTCTCGATGTAAACCTTGCCGTTAGTACAGGTCTCTACAGCTACCACCTTGATGTCTGTACCAGAACGGGAAATGGTCATATCCACCTTGGCACCCTCCATATTCTGGCGGAACACAGCCCACTCATCATCATTGGCTGGATAACCTTCATTATCCCACTTTCCTGAGGCATAAGAACCACCCCAACCATATGCATCGCTACGGATAACAAAATACTCTAAATAATTACCACCAGCACGCTCATCATCGGTGCTGACACAGAGGTTCCAGTTGTTCCAGTTGCCAGCACCTGATGTATGGTTTGTGAAACCAAGGTGCAATGAAGCACCGGAAGGAATTTGGAAGTAATCAGAGAATTGTGTCCACCAAGCGGCTGAGCAATCAGAAGTTCCGATTTCGCTGGCTGTAACTTCTACAGCAGTCTGTGCCTGACACTCGTTGGTATCCATGACAAGATAAGAACCATCAACAATCAGGAAGGCACGGAGAACCTCATTGGCATCATTGCAAGGAGCAGTGAATCTTTCGGTGTAAACCTTGCCATTTGTACAGGTTGCCACTGCAACTACCTTGATATCTGTACCAGAACGGGAAATGGTCATATCTACCTTGGCACCCTCCATATCCTGACGGAACACAGCCCATTCATCATCATTGGCAGGATAACCTTCATTATCCCACTTTCCAGAGGCATAGGAACTACCCCAACCATATGCATCGCTACGGATAACGAAGTACTCTAAGTATTTGCCACCATTACGTACATCATCTGTACTCAAACAGAGGTTCCAGTTGTTCCAGTTGCCAGCACCTGATGTATGGTTGGTAAACTTCAAGTGAATTGAACCATTTGCAGGAATACGATAGTAGTCAGAGAAGCTTGTCCACCAAGCAGCAGAGCAATCAGAAGTACCGATTTCGGTAGTAGGAGTACCATCCTCCTTCACAAACTCTACATTCTTGAAAGCTTCACCACCACCACCATTACCACCAATGGTCTTATTCCAATCCTTCTCTTCCATCATGTTACGGATCAGGGTAACATTGTCGATAGATACGGTGTTGGTCTCTTCGGCTGTCAACTTGCTGTCTCCACCTATATATATATAAGGTAAAGAGTTGATGGAATCAACCAAGGTCTTGTACTGGAAAGAGGTAGCACTTGATGATGTCTGATAACCAGAAAGGCTCTTCTTACCATCAACGTAGAGCTGGTAACCTTCAGTAGAAAGCTGAAGGGCTACGAAATGCCACTCATTAGGAGAGAGAATACCTGTCTTCACAGAAGAAGGGTCATTCTCATTCAGGTTCAAACTCTGCAACTGGGTAGGCTTGTTGTAAACCACCTGACCATTGGCAGTGATATAGAAGTGAGCACTGATATCATTACCAGCAGCATCCTTCTCATCTGAACCAAATGAGATAAGAGGTCGGGTCAAGTCAACATCTGCGACTGTTCCGTCCTCAGCTACGGCTGCATCAATCTTTACAGCGAAAGTGATGGCAGCACCATTTTGCAACTTCACACCATTGAAAGGATTGGCAATCTTGGCACCACCCTTACCATTGATGTGCAATACATTACTTGCGAGGGTCTCATCATTGGTCACCTCACATGACTCATCGTGACTTATCATGTCTGAATACTCTGGTTTCTCTTCTGAATACTCAAAGTCATAAGTTGCCACTGTTGTCTTAGATGGGTAAATCTGTCCGCCAGCAGGATCGTCCTGTCGGCCCCAGTCATCACCACAAGCAGTGAAACTTAATGCCACCATGATAGCACAAGCAAACGAAAGTAAAGTTTTTCTTAACTTCATAACTTAACGCCTTTAGGTTGTTTGTTTACTATTCAAATAGGTTATTTAAAATTCTTAAATCCTTTTTCAGTGGCAAAAGTACAATTAACCGGATTATATTGGGTGGACAATTGGGTTTTATAGGTGGACAAACCGCATAAACAGTAGATTTTTAAGGATATTACGTGCTTATCCACCAGTTGTGTACCCACACATACAAAACAAGGGGTTACTTGACTTATATCAAGTAGCCCCTCAGTTTTATTTTATTTACTTAACAAATTCTCACATCTTGGAACATTATTTCTCCGAAGAATCCAAGGAGAACTATGCCATATCTGAACCCTGAGAATCCAACTGATCCTTATATGCAGTCGGCGAGATGCCAAACTGCTTGGTGAAGCAACGGGTGAAATACTTCGGATCGTTGAAGCCTACACGGTAGGCTATCTCCGTAATATTTCGGTTGGAAGTTTTATCAGCCATCATCTTGCGCGAGATGTCGAGACGGTAGTTACGGATAAACTGGGCTGTTGGCAAGCCTGTCTCCTTGGAGAGATTCTTGCTCAGTACACTGCGGGATATACCCAAGGCATCTGCCAGTTCCTGTACACCAAACTCCGAATTATCGTAATTCTTCTCTATCACATCCATCACTTCTTCCATGAATGGACGCGTATTCTCCTCTACCATCTTCCTGTCAGCCTCAATGCTCTTTTTCTGACTGTCCTGATAACGCTTCTGGTTCTGCAGAATCATCTGGATGCGACTCTGCAGTTTTTCCGGTTCATCACTTTCCTTCATCGCTGCCTCGATAGGACGGTACAGAGCCTCAACTTCCTCTTCGCGCATCTTGTTGAGACGGCGCACATAAGCATATTGGAGCAAGGCGATGATACCTATTATAATAAGGGTAACAAACCACCAGCTCTTCCAGAAATAAGGAGTAATCTGAACTTCTACAGAGATAACCTGCTCCTTATCGGAATTGACAGATGGGATATATTTCACCTCAAACTTATAGTCTCCAGCTGGCAGAGTGGAATAACGCACACTATGCTGACCAGCTTTGAGTTGAACCCACTCATTCTCGTATCCCTTCATGCGATAAAGGTACACGCCCTGTGTCTCGCAGCCATAATTGAGCGCTGAGAAAAAGAGGGTGAACGACTTATCACACTCATGGATACGCAACTTTCTGGCGATGGAGATGTCTTCTTCCAGATAATCGCTGCCGGCAAAGACAGGCTGGTTATCTACCAGAAGTTCGGTAAAGTACAACTTACCCGTCTGATGCACAGAACGGTTTATGCCCTTTACAGCCATCATACCCGCATCGGTGCCCAGGAATATTTCGCCCTTCGCATTGCGGATGGCTCCATTGAAATAGAACTGCGAACTGATCAGACCATCTTCACGGGAGAAACTGCAGAATGCCTCGGTCTTCGGATTGAAGATAGAGAGTCCGTTATCAGTAGCTATCCACAACATACCCTGGTTATCCTCTACAATACCCTTCACGATATTGTTGGCAAGTCCGTTATTGGTGGTATACGACTTCACTTGAGTCTTTCCGTTTTTATCGCTGGTATAGCAATACAGACCATAGCCGTTACTGCCCATCCATATCTTTCCATCCTTAGCCTGGCAGAAAGACAATATCTTATCGAAGACTCCACTCTTCGGATTGTCGAGTTTATACTGATGATACGTCACAGCGAAATCGCCCTTGCCATGAGGACGCGACTTGAGGTCGACCTCTACCATTCCCCGCACACAACCCATCAGGAGTTTGCCCTTTCGGGTTATCAGAGAACCAATGCAGCCGCGCACATTCTGGCATCCCCTGAAAGGTTCGATGAGTTGGCGGCGCTTCATATCATAGAAGAAGAGACCATCATTGGTTCCGAGCCACATACCATCATTGATAGGATCGTAAGCCAAGGAACCGGCAAAGTTAAGTAAATGCTGATGCTTAGCATCTATCACCAGAGGAATAATCTTGCCCGGCTGACTGAGATTCATCACAGCAAAGCCCCTTCCCCAGGTACCAATCCAGAGCTGATTGCGGTTATCGGCTGCAAGAACCGAGACGGTATTATGCGGCAAACCGGAATTTGCCACCGTATAATGAACAAAGTTCATGCTGCCTGGAGTCAAGGCATTGAGACCTCCCTCTACTGTTCCTACCCACAGGGTTCCGTCAGCTGCCGCATACATGGCATTGACAGCATTAGGAGAGATACAGCCCGGGGTGGCGGGGTCGTGACGGTAGAATTCCAAAATCAGCTGACGTGGAGCCAGCTTGATAACACCACCTGTCTCGGAACCTACCCATATCTGTCCGTTCTTAGAGAAAAGACTGTTGATAAAGTTGCTGCTCAGCGGATTCACAGCCGTAGCAGTGTTCCAATGTTCTATCTCTCCGGTCTTATCATTGAAGATATCTACGCCACAGAGCGTTCCTACCAGAAGTTTGTCATCTGGAGAAACAGCAAGGCTCGTCACTACTTCGTGCTGGAGCGAATGGTCGGTAGCAGAGCAATGGAATTCCTGCTTTGCACTATTAAACAATCCGCGATTCGTACCCATCCATATCTTACCATGATAATAAATAAGCGCCCCCCCATACCGACCTTCGAGCGGAGGGAACAGGGATGAGATATTCTTTGCTACGAGCTGATTGTTCTTCACAGAAAACTCGCTCACCACTCCATTGTTGCATAATACAACCGTTCCTCTGCGATAGACATCACAGATTCCGAGGTCGGGAGCATTATAAGGATAGGATGTGGACAAGACGCTGCTCACCTCGCCCTTTTCGTTAAAGCCGAAACGGGTAAGCTGGTTGAAAGAAAGCATCCATATATTGCCCTTTGCATCACAATATGTTCGGGTGCAAAAGTTCTTGAATACTTTGTTGAGTTGTGCCTCTACCTGGCTGTTCTCACAAGGTGGAACAACAGGCTGCATCGTTTTGAGGTCGAGAACCTGCGGACCTTCCTCGAAAGCCACCCAAAGGCGCTTGAACGGATCTTCGCAGACATTACGGCAACTGTTGCTTCGCAGACTGATTCCTACAGACCCCAAACCGAAGTTCATGAAATTGAAACCATCGTAGCGTACCAGTCCACCACCATGCGTACTGATCCATACGAAGCCGTAAGAGTCCTGAAAGATATCATCAGCATAATTATTCGGCATACCTGCAGCCATATTGAGATAGCTTACATTATAGCGACTAGGCAGCCCACCTTGCGCCCAACTGCTCAAGGTAACGATCAATGCTGCTATAAAGGGAATGTATCTTCTAATCATTATTTTCCTTTCTTCCTGTCTTCTATTTTTGCATAGATGACCATACCAACTCCTAACAAAGCAAGAGCGATATACATACTAAAAAGATTCCAATTCATAGCTATTGTTTTTTTTGTTCTTTGTGATCCTCTATCTTCACATAAACCAATGAGCCTATAGCTATAACTGAAAGGAACAAGTACATTCCTAATAATCCGTAATCCATATTATTTACCTTTCTTATTTTTTATTTTCACTTCGTCTGATAAGATATAACCCTGTCCCAAACGTAAGAGCTGCAAAAAAGACTGCTCCTATTAAAGTCCAAATCGAACCATCATCATTACCAAACATTCTCACTAAAACATAAGCTGTAACAATATATTTTGCTATATCTAACAGCCATTTGCCTAATTCTTCTATCATTCTAAAGCTATTTCGTTAACTCTGCTGCAAATTTACAAAGAATAATTGAAACGAAAGAATATTTTTATGAAAAAAAGCAGGCTAACACTGATAACTGCGTTAGCCTGCTGAGATATGAAAGTATCAAGTGACTGATACTAAGTCTTTAGAACTCAAGAATCATGCTCTGGCGAGGACGGAGCTTCACGTTCTTGTTGATAAGAACGGTGCGACCGTTTGTAACATCCGTAGCCTTGTCATGAGAACCGATAATCTCTGCATAACGGGAAACATTCAGTTCGTTTGCCTCGTTCTTGCCGTTGATAACCGTCATCACATTTTTACCCTTATACTGGCGGGCAATTACGTAAACACCCTTCTGAGGACAGAACTGGGTCTGCTTGCCCTTGGTAATCACTTCATTGCCCTGACGCCAGTGCAACAGGTTGCTGAGCCAGTTGAACATCTGGTTTTCTGCCTGTGTTCTTCCTTCGGCAGTAAATGCATTGTGCTTATCACCAGCCCAACCGCCAGGGAAGTCCTTGCGTACATTGCCATCGGTTACACTCTTGGTACCGTTCATCAGCACCTCTGTACCATAATAGAGCTGAGGAGTGCGATTGATGGTAAGAAGCAATGACAGTGCCTGCTTCAGAGCCAGGGTATCCTTGCCTTCACCCAGAAAGCGGTCGGTATCATGATTCTCGATGAATGCCATTACGCTCTTTGGATTAGGATAGAGATAGTCGTAGCAGAACACGTTGTAGAGACGGTTCATGCCGTTCCACCAGTCATCGGTCTCCTCTTTCTTTGCACTGTTGATACGGTCGAAGAAAGCGAAATCCATAACGGTTGGCAGATAGCTGTTCTTCTCTGAAAGTTTGCTGTCCTTCTGCCAGGCTGCAGTATAGGCAGGCTCGGTTACCCAAGTCTCGCCTACGGTATTGAAGTGAGGATACTCCTCGCCCAGCACCTTCATCCAGTGTGCCATCGCATCGCGGTCGGCATAAGGATAGGTATCCATACGGATGCCGTCGATACCAGCGCTCTCTATCCACCACTCGCTGTTCTGAATCAGATACTTGATAACATGTGGGTTACGCTGGTTGAGGTCAGGCATGGTTGGAACAAACCAGCCGTCTACGGTTTCTGTGAGATCAACCTTGCTGGCATATGGGTCAAGTACCGGAGTCAGCTTATAACTGGTCTGCAGATACTTATCGTTCACCTTAGCAGCACCATCCACCATACCGATGTTCTTCTGATGCTCGGCAGTCTGATTTTCAGGAGCCAGCCATTCTGGGGTATTGAACCAGTCCTTTGAAGGCATATCGGCCACCCAAGGATGTTCGAAACCGCAATGGTTGAAAATCATATCCATCACTATCTTCAAACCTTTCCTGTGAGCCTCATCTATCAGCTGCTTATAATCGGCATTGGTTCCGAAACGTGGGTCTACACGATAATAATTGGTGGTAGCATAACCATGATAACTGCTGTTCTTGCCGTTACTTGGACTGTCGTTCTCCAAAACCGGGGTAAACCACAGAGCGGTTACACCCAACTGGTTAAAATAATCCAAGTGCTGGCGGATTCCCTCCAGGTCGCCACCATGTCGCAGACTAGGCTCTGCACGGTTGCAGGTCTTATCACGCATCGTCTTAAAGGCATCGTTCTTCAGATTGCCGTTGGCGAAACGGTCTGGCATCAGCATATAGAGCACATCCTCATTAGAGAAACCGATGCGCTTGTCGCCCGCCATCTCACGGTTCTTCAACACATACTTCACCTTCTTCGACTGTTTGCCCTGCTTGAAGTTGAGGGTCATCTCACCAGCCTTTGCCCCATCGAGGTTAAGATAAACCAGGAGATAATTAGGAGAATCAAGGCGGGCAATGCTGTCTACCTTCACACCCGGATAGTCTACCGTTACATCGGCATTCTTGATATCCTTGCCATACACCATCAACTGGAGTGAAGCATCTTTCATGCCCACATACCAGTCAGTAGGTTCAATGCGGTTCACGTTAACCGCCGCATTCATACTTATTGCACTACTCATAAGCAATAATGAAGCTATTATTTTTTTCATATTACACCTTATTATATATATAAACTATTTCTGATAAAGTATCAGGGCTGACTGAGGGGCTACCTCAACATCCTTTCCCGAAACAAAACCTAAGCCTTCCTCGTTAATCACACCATTGCAGCAAGCCACGGTATAATTACCCTCAGGAATCTGCATCTTCTTTGCCTCCTTATTGAAGTTATAGATCACGATGATGTTCTTCCAGGCATCAATGCCCTCCAGATTCTTGAGCTGGAAACCTACGAGACAAGTCTGCTGACAAGGCAGGAACTCCAGATGCTGACGTACCTTATCGCCTGTTGAAAGACGGAATGCCGGATGATTCTTGCGGAGCTGGATCAGACTCTTGTAATAAGCAAACGCCTGCGGATACTTCTGCAGATTGGTCCAGGTAAACTGGTTGATGCTGTCAGGAGAGTTATAGCTATTGTGTACTCCCTTCTTGTCGCGGAGCATCTCTTCGCCGGCAAGGATGAAAGGAACACCCTGTGAAGTGAAGACGCAGGTCTGCGCAAGCTTATCGATGCGGAGCAACTCGGCAGTACGTATTGCTTCAGGGATATTCTTGTCGGTAAGAGATGCGATGCTTGCCTTCAGACGGTCTACCAGACACATATCGTCGTGGCAGCTTACATAACTGATCTGCTCGGTAGGATTGTTGGTCCAAGGCTTCTTGTCATAGTTCACCTTTGTCATATCCACCTGCGGATGAGCAATGCCACCCACAATACCGAACTTCAGACTCTCCTCCTGACCTGTAAGACCAGCCAGGAGCGCACCCTGATGGTCATTAGAGAAAGGACCACGGAGCGCATCGCGCATATCATCGCTGAAAGCACCGATGCCCTTGAGCTGCTGGGTATTCGCCTTCACCGCCAGTTTCTCGGTAGGATAAGCACAACTGCCTGCACTCCATCCCTCACCATAAATATAGATGCTAGGATCGATGCGGTTTACCATCTCACGGATAGCCTGCATGGTTTCGATGTCATGAACGCCCATCAGGTCGAAACGGAAACCATCGATATGATATTCGTCTATCCAATATTTCACGCTCTCCAGCATAAACTGACGCATGAGAGGCTTCTCTGAAGCAGTCTCGTTGCCACAACCAGAACCGTCAGAATACTTACCATCCTTGGTCTTGCGATAATAATAATCAGGATAGGTACGCTGGAAATTGCTGCCGTTGATATCGAAAGTATGGTTATATACGGCATCGAAAATCACTCGGATGCCTGCCTTATGCAGCGCCATCACCATCTCCTTGAACTCCTTGATGCGGGTTGCTGGAGAATAAGGGTCGGTAGCGTAACTGCCTTCCGGCACATTATAGTTCTTCGGATCGTAACCCCAGTTGAACTGTGGTTTGTCGAGTCGGGTCTCATCTATAGAAGCGAAATCGAATACAGGTTGGAAGTGGATGGCGTTGATGCCCAGATTCTTGAGGTATTCGATGGCCTTAGGCTCGGTGAGGGCGAGATACTTGCCCTTATATTTCAAGCCGGATGTAGGAGAAATGGAGAAATCACGCACATGAAGCTCGTAGACAACGAGATCGGCTGGCGATTTCAGGGCAGGACGCACGTCCTGATCCCATCCAGATGGATCGGTATCATACAAATCTACGATGGCGCCACGGTTTCCGTTCACACCTACTGCTTTGGCAAATGTACCTGGTGTTTCACCCTTGCCAATATCAAAGGTATAGAACTTTCCCTTGAGGTCGCCCTTTACGGTAGCCTCCCAGCGTTCATTACCCAACTTCTTCATTTTCAGCATTTTATAAGCCTTTCCTCCCTGACCTTGCTTATAAAGACGGAGGGTTACAGAAGACTTTTGGGCTGTTGGAGCATTCAGGATAAACATGGTTTTCTCCTTGGAATACATCATCTCATTGAATGTCTGCTGGGCGTTCAATGAAGTTGGTAAAACGGTTGCTGTCAATGCTGCAATTATTAGTTTTTGGATATTCATATTGTTAAGTTGTTGTTATACAGGACATTAAAGCAAACTGAGCGAAGAAAACTGTGACAGATTATCTACGCTCATTTTTAGCGTATTTCCGACCAACCGGACAGTTGGACGGAAATACGGAAATTATAGGCTTATTTAGCGAGCAATGAGATGGCGAAACCACCACCACGTGCTTCGTTAATCTTCAAAACATCACCCTTCTTCACAGTCTTGTGAACAATCTTGTAAGATTTAGGGTTCTTCTCGTAGTCAGCATTCTTGCCGTCCTGATAGATAGCGCAAACATACTTCTTGCCCTTATCCAGGAAGTCGAGCTTTACTACGGCTGTGCGGGCTGCATCAGTCTTACCGCCTACAAACCAGTTGTCGGTTCCCTTTGCCTTGCGGGCTACGGTGATATACTTGGCTGGCTCTGCCTCCAGATACTTGGAGTCATCCCAGTCGCAAGCTACGTCGCGGATGAACTGGAAGGCATCGTCGTTCTTCTCATAATGCTCTGGAAGATCGGCAGCCATCTGCAAAGGACTGTACATTACGAGATAGAGAGAAAGCTGACCACAGAGAGTGGTATGAACATAACTCTTATTGTTGCTCCACTCAGAAAGCTTGGTCTCGAAGATACCAGGAGTATAATCCATCGGACCACCCTGCAGACGGGTGAATGGCAACATTACGGTATGATAAGACTTGTTACCGCCAAATGCCTCATATTCTGTACCACGTGCACTCTCGTTGCCAACCAGGTTAGGCCAGGTGCGGCAGATACCTGTAGGACGGGTTGCCTCGTGGGCATTTACCATGATATGATGCTTGGCAGCGGTCTCGATGACACGCTGGTAGTGATTGTTCATCAGCTGGCTGTAGTGATGCTCACCTCTTGGGATGATATCTCCCACATAACCGGTCTTCACGGCATCATAACCATATTTGTTCATCAGGTTGAAGGCATCTTCCTGGTGGCGCTCGTAGTTGAGAGCTGCAGAAGATGTCTCATGGTGCATCATCAGCTTCACGCCCTTAGAGTGAGCATAGTCGTTGAGCATCTTGATGTCGAAGTCAGGATATGGAGTCACGAAGTCGAAGACATCGAGCTTTTGGTGACCGAACCAGTCTTCCCAACCTTCGTTCCAGCCTTCTACCAATACTTCCTGCAAACCGTTCTTGGCTGCAAAGTCGATGTAACGCTTCACTTCTTCGTTGGTTGCACCATGAGTACCGTTAGGCTTGCACTTGCTGTAATCAGTAACGCCGAGACGCACAGATGGCAGATCGTTGGTATAGCTCCAGGTCTTGGTACCCACAATCATGTTCCACCATACACCGCAGTACTTGGTAGGATGAATCCAGGATGTATCCTTAATCTTGCAAGGCTCGTTAAGGTTCAATGTCAACTTGCATGAAAGCATATCACGGGCATCATCACTTACCATCACGGTACGCCAAGGGGTATTGAATGGAGTCTGGATGAATCCCTTTCTGCCCACGGCATCAGGAGTAAGCCAAGACTCGAAGGTCAATGTTTTCTCGTCCAGATTGAGGTGCATGGTAGGATAATCCAGGCAGGCAGCCTCATGGATGTTGATGTAGAGTCCGTCCTTGGTCTTCATCTGGAGAGAGGTCTGAACACCGGTATCAGAGAAGACGGTGGTAGACGAATTGCTCTTGTAAGCTTCACGGTTTTTCGCAATAATTGGGCGAATGCCTGTCAATGGAGTAATGTTGTAATCATACTCCTGTGTATCATAATCACCAGGAATCCAGTAAGCGGTATGATCGCCTGCCATGGCAAACTGGGTATGTTCCTCCTGGATGACAAAATAATTCAGACTTTCCTGCTGTGGAAACTCATAGCGCAAGCCCATACCATAATCATATACACGGAAACGGATGGTGATGTTACGCTTAGAAGCAGCCTGGTTCAGGTTTACCTCCATCTCGTTGTAATGGTTGCGGATGGTAGCGGTCTCGCCCCATACCGGCTTCCAGGTTTCATCGAAGGTCGATGTCTTGCTGCCAGTTTCAGTAAAACCATCCATCAGGCTGGTTTCCTCCATGCCCTTAGAGGCATGTTTATCCTTAGCCAGTTCCAATCCTAAGTGGGATGGCTTGCATACAGTCTTTCCCTTATAGCTCATCTCATAGGTAGGCTGTCCCTTTTCGGTCAAAGAGAATGTTACCGAGACGTTGCCGTTAGGCGACTTTACGGTCTGGGCCGCTGCCAACATAGGAAGCAAGAGACCCATCACTAATACATTCAGTTTTTTCATACTGTTCAGTTGTTGTTTATTCTTGTTTTTGAATCTTCGTTAGTTTATCTCAATCATTATCTGTTTATTCTTAAGATAGTGCAAAGGTACAAAAAACAAAAATACCCTCCACGTTTTGGGAGGGTATTTTTCTGCAAATGAGTGTGCAAACGTTTGCACTATATATAATTATGTTAGTTAGCATCTTCCAGACTGCGAAATCATTTCGGTGATACTCTGCACGAAACGCTTGTCTGCAACCAGATTCTCTATGTTGAGGTGCATACGGTAACGCCAGTAATGCTTAGGGTTAGCCGGGATATTGATACGCTCAGCATCGGCATCAGGCAGACGGAGAGCCTCATCGGTAGCCAACCAGTCCTGGATGCTCAATATGCAGAGCATGGATGGAGAGGTGAGATGGCGGCTGATGATGTCACTAGCCAACCAGCCTGGGAGTGGATGAGGTGCTGGTCCCTGACGGTAGAGCATCGTATTGTAATACTCCTGGGTACGCTGGATATTCTCATCCCACCACATGCGCAGAGTAGGCATATCATGGCTCGAGATGGTACATACCGAGCGGTATGGGTTACGGCTCAGATGTCCGAAGTTAACCGATGGATCCTTTGGCATGCTCTGGAGTTCCAGACTCAATATCTTCAACTCGTCCATTACCCAAGGCACACAGTCTGGCACCATACCGAGGTCTTCGGCACAAACCAGCATGCGGGTAGCCTGAACCAGTTTAGGCAACTTTTTCATCGCCTCCTGATACCAGAACTGGTTGTTGCGGCGATAGAAATAGTCGTTGTAAAGGCGGTTGAACGCAGCCTTGTCATTATCATAGAGCGACTCGTAGATAAAGTCAAGCTGGGCTGAGATACGTGGATGGAAGACGCTAGGGTTGGTATGATCACGTACAAAGAGTACATCGCTGATCAGGGCATACAAGCCATCACGCAGCCAGAGTTCCTTCTCATCTGTTACGTCAGCAAAGAGAGCCTCTACCTTGCGCTGGGTATCTACCTCAGGCTTCATCTGATAACGCTCGTCATCCAGACGGTCGAGATACTTCTCCTTTACCTCGCCGGCACGCTCATGGAACACACGGTCCAATACCCAATCGGTAATGAACGGACGGGTGAAACGGTCTTCCTGGAAGTGCAAACCATAGCTTTCTATCTCTTCACGGCTCATGGCAAGCGCCGGTGCAAACTGTCCGAGCAATCCATGTACGCTATGTACCGGAATCTCCCAGATACGGAAGAAGCCCAATACGTGGTCGATGCGGTAAGCATCAAAATATCTTGCCATGTTCTGGAAACGGCGGTTCCACCACTGGCAGCCATCCTTCAGCATCTCAAACCAGTTATAGGTTGGGAATCCCCAGTTCTGACCATTGGCAGAGAAGTCATCTGGTGGAGCACCCGCCTGACCATTGAGATTGAAGTATTTAGGTTCCGTCCATACATCGCAACCATTGCGGTTTACGCCGATTGGAATATCACCCTTCAAAATAACGCCCTTAGCCTTGGCATGCTCGTGAGCCTCCTGCATCTGGCGGTCCAGTACGAACTGTACGAAATAGAAGAACGCCACGTTCTTGTAAGCAGCAGTCTTAGGGTCGGCAAGCGCCTTGCGCTCAGCCTCATCCCATACCTGATGATCTGGCCACTGGTTGAAATCAGCCGTACCATTCTTATCACGCAGGTATGAATACTGTGCGTAAGGAACCAGCCACAGTTCAGTATCCTGGAAGAAAGCCTTATATTCGGCTGTCTTCATCATCTTTTCACCTTCCTGATTGAAGATTTGGCGCAAGTAATTTATCTTGAAATCATTTACTTTCTCGTAATCTATCTTATCCAGTGCGTTCAACTCAGCACGTGTCTTCTCAGCCTCAGCACGAGCCTTGGCATCCTTCAGCTCTGGGAGAGCATGGAGGTCGGCATACTGCGGATGAATAGCGAAGACGCTGATGCAGCTGTATGGATAACTGTCGGTCCATGTATGAGTGATGGTGGTATCATTGATAGGAAGGAGCTGGAGCACCTTCTGACCGGTAGAAGCCACAAAATCAATCATGGTCTTCAGGTCACCGAAATCACCGATACCGGCACTCTTACGGGTACGCAATGAGAATACTGGCACCTGCGTTCCGGCAAGTTTGCGGTTATACAGGGCGAAGAAAGCCTGGTCGAGTTCATAAGATACCAACTCACCTGCCTTCATCTCCGGCAAATCCACGGTTCTGTTCATGCTGGTTTCCCAGAGAAGCTCGTTCTTCGCATTACGGAAAGCCACGAACTTAAACTCCAGATGTCTGCCCTCAAGATGAGTCGCATCAATATCAGCCACCCATTCATTATAGGTATGCTGAGTCATCGGAAGAATCTTCTGCACATCCCAGACACCCAAAGCTTTATCTGCACCCAATACACCCAGACGCTCACCATCACGAAGCTGAGGAGCACGGACAATCAGACGCACAATCTTGCTGCCCGTTTCCGGCTTCATCTCCTGTGGAGCCTGATGATTGATGCAATCGGTAAAGGCACTGCTGTAGAGGTAAGCATCCTCAGGCATAGCCTTCCAATGATCGTAAAGGGTATAAGCCGCAGCCTTCTTGGCATTTACATTGAGCTGATGCTTGATTATAAGCCATTCGGTCTTGACTACTCTTCCTTCACGTTCTACACTATAATAATAGGTATACGATTTTTCAGGTGATTCAACACACCAGTCGCATGCCCATCTTTGACCATCTGTTGTCTCGAGAGGAAGTTTCAGTTCACCTTCCTCCGTCTGAATGTTTACGACGATCTGTTCGCCGAACATTGCTTTATATTCAATATTAAACAGTACTGTCATAAGACTCTTAAAGGCTCTTAAAAATGTTATAAGTTATATTTGATGCTACAAAGGTAAGAAAAACGAGCGAAAAACGTATCTGAAATTTGCATATTTTTTCTCACAAATCGTGCAAACGATTGCACAACCCTCACTCCGTAGAAACAATCAATTAATCGTTCATCTTATTTTATTCTGATTTCCTATCCTTGATAATACTCACAGACAGCGCACCCGCAATCAGCAGGATACCTGCCACAATCATCATATCGCTCTGATGAGAACCCACCAGACTCAGGACAGTTCCACCGCAGATAGCAGCCACAATCTGAGGGATACAGATAGTTCCGTTAAACAGACCGAGATAAGCACCCATGTGACCATATCCCTGCAAAGCATTGGTAACAAAGGTGAAAGGCATCGCCAACATGGCTGCCCAACCGGCACCAATCATCAGGAACGGAATAAACTGCAGATACTGGTCATGCAGGAAAGGTATCAGGGCAAAACCCACACCACCGATAACCAGACTGACAGCGTATGCCACCTTCGTATTCTTAAACTGAGGGAGAATCACAGCCCAGATAACACTACCTACAGCCTGAACTGCAAAGAGAATGCCCACCCAGTTGCCTGCCTCCTGAAATGCTTCAGAAGCAGGGTCGGTCGTATTCCATACGGTTTCAGCGATGGCTCCCGTAGAATAATTCCAGAGATAAAGGAAACCAGCCCAGCAGAAGAACTGAACCAGTCCCACCTTCCAGAAGGTAGATGGCGCCTTGCGGAGCAAAGTAATCCAACCGGCCTTGTCTTCAGAAGCATTAGGATTCTTCACTCTTCCCTCTTCACTCTTCGCTTCATTATACTCCGCATACTGCTGTGGATTCCACTCCTTCACCTTCATCGTAGTGTAGATAACACAGAGAATCAGGATAGCCGCACCGATATAGAACGACCAGATGACAGAATCAGGAACCACACCCTTCTCAGCATAATTCTTGATACCGAGGAAGGTAAAGAGGAACGGGAAGATATATCCGGCTACAGAACCGGCATTGCAGAGGAAACTCTGGATAGAGTAAGCCTTTGCCTTCTGTTTTTCATTTACCATATCGCCTACAAGCATCTTGAACGGCTGCATTGCCATATTGATGCTTGTATCGAGGAACATCAGCGCTATCAGTCCGAAGAGCATCGCACCGCTTACGGTCAGTCCGAGCGAACCGGCGTTCGGCAGCAGGCACATCACCAGGACGGCAATCGTAGCACCCACAAAGAGATAAGGGATGCGACGACCGAAGCGGCACCACGTCTTATCGCTCAACGTGCCCACGATAGGCTGAACCAGGATTCCCATCAGAGGAGGGAGAATCCAGAAATAACTCAAGTTGTGTGGGTCAGCACCCAACGTTGCAAAGATTCGGGAGATGTTGGCGCTCTGTAGGGCGTAGGCAATCTGTACTCCGAAAAATCCGAAGCTCAAGTTCCAGAGCTTCCAGAAACTTAAATCAGGTTTTTGTTTCATATTGTTATGCTTTTATTTATATTCATTCAGAAAAGAATGTCAATTCAACATTTAACATTCAACATTTAACATTATCTAGTAGTTCCTCTCACCACGAGTCGTGTTCTCACCACTCTCTTCTCCACCTCATCTCTAGGGATGGAGCCTTCCACCTGACCAATCAGGATATTGGCAGCTTCCTCGCCTACGGCTACACCTCGCTGCTCAACCGTAGTAAGCATCGGGTCGCACGCCTTGGCACGGTCACCATTGGTGAATCCGCAGATGCTGATTTCTTCAGGCACCTTGAACCCCATGCGCTTGGCGGTATAGAGGATGCCGATTGCCGTATCATCATTGATGGCGAAGAAAGCATCCGGACAATCTTCCTCTATCAGAATATCCGGCGTTATTGCTTCGGCACTGGCACGGTCATCGCAGATCTTCACCCAGTCAGGGTTCTCCGTCAAACCATGCTTTACCAGCGCATCATGATAACCGTTATATCGGTTCTTGGAGATTTCCAGATTCATCGGCGAGCCGTAGAAGGCAATCTTCTTGCAGCCCGTATCAATCATGTGGGTAACGGCAGTAAAGGCACCCATATAGTCATCTACCACCACTCGCGAGCAGTTCATGCCCGTACATATTCTATCATAGAAGATAAGCGGCACCCCATTCTGCAGCAGTTTTTCGAAATGGTCATACTGCTTGGTATCCTTCGCCTGTGAAACGATGATGCCACAAACCTTGTTCTGATAGAAGTCTTCACAGATGGCCACCTCCTTATCGTAGCGCTCGTTACTCTGCGCCACCATCACACGGTAACCTCTGGCTCTAGCCTCTTCCTCTATACCCGAAAGCACCGACATGAAGTAATAGTGTACCACCTGAGGCACAATAACTCCAATCACCTTCATCGGCTTCACCTTATTATGTCTTAAAGCTTCACCCAGGAAATTAGGAAAGAAGTTATGTTCACGCGCGTATTTCTGAATACGCTCCTTTTGGGCAGTACTGATACGAGAACTGTCCTTCAAAGCCCGGCTCACTGTGGCAACACTTACGCCCAGATCGCGAGCAATATCTTTCATTGTTATTGTTTCTTTATCGCCCATTGCTATTAGTTGTGCTGCAAAATTACGAAATATCCTCAATATTGGTCAGAATTCATTGACATAAATCAAGTAAATTCTGTGCAAACGTTTGCACAAAATAAATAACGGAATTAACACAAAAATAGTACAACATTAGAGAAAAGAACTTAATTTTGCACACAGAAAACGACAAGTTTATGGGCAAGCGCCCCATTCCTACCTTATATAATATAAGTAAGATGCCAGAAAGACCCCGAAAAGAGCCAGAACGGCATTTTGAGTAGGAACGACAACAACTTAAGCCAAGAAGAAAAGAAGAAAAAGTAAATAATTTAATATAATACATTAACTTAAAAATCAAGCAAATGATGAAGCAGGTAAAAATTAAATTGCCTCTCAGAGCGTTGACCCTAGCAAGCGGTCTGCTTCTGACGGTGAGTTCCTTTGCGCAGAGTAATGCGATTAAGGGACAAGTGAAGGATGCTTCTGGTGAGCCTATCATGGGTGCTACCATTACAGTTAACGGTAAGGCAGTGGGCATTACCGATATGGATGGTAACTTCTCAGTAGACGCAGCGCCAGGTACCAATCTTACTTTCACCTATCTTGGAATGACTCCGCAGACAGTGAAAGCAGCTAATAACATGAGCATTACCTTGGCAGATGACTCTAAGGCTTTGAACGAAGTCGTAGTCATCGGTTATGGTGTGGCTAAGAAGAACGACTTGACCGGTTCTGTAACAGCTATCAAGCCTGATGAGAAGAACCATGGTATCATTACATCTGCACAGGATATGATCCAGGGTAAAATTGCCGGTGTAAACGTAAACTCTGCATCAGGTGCTCCTGGTGATGGTGCTCAGATCCGTATTCGTGGTGGTGCTTCTCTTACAGCCTCAAACAATCCTCTTATCGTGATTGATGGTATGCCAATGGACAATAATAACACTAAGGGTATGAACAACCCATTGTCTTTGGTAAACCCTAATGATATTGAAAGCTTTACTGTATTGAAGGATGCTTCCGCTACTGCCATCTATGGTTCCCGTGGTTCTAATGGTGTCATCATCATTACCACCAAGAAGGGTCGCAGCGGCCAGAAGCCACAGGTTTCTTACAACGGCACTTTCTCTGTAAGTACAGTTGCCAAGAAACTTGACGTGATGAATGCTGCAGAATATACCGAATTTATCAAGAATCAGTATGGAGAAGGTTCTGCAGCTTACAATGGTTTAGGATGGAAAGAATTCAATGAGGATGGAACTCCAAACTATGCAGCAGGAACATACGATACAGACTGGCAGGACGAAATTTATCGTGCAGCATTCAGCCATGACCACAATGTAAGTTTGACTGGTGGCATCAACAAGCAATCATGGTCTATGCCATATCGTGTCAGCGTAGGTTACACCAGCCAAGAAGGTATTCTGAAAGGCTCTGATTACCAACGTGTCACAGCAGGATTTAATGTAAGTCCGTCACTTTTTGACAAGCATTTGAACATCAACGCCAATGCAAAATACTCTTACGCCAAGACTAACCCTGGTGGTCAAGATGCCATCGGTGCTGCCACAACAATGGATCCGACACGTCCAGTAAAGAGCAGCGACGAGAAATTCAAGAACTGGGGAGGCTACTGGCAGTGGACAAAGAATGTAACAGAGTACGACCCAACATTCCCTTATGGTCGTAATGACGATGCACCATCCAACCCTGTAGAAAAAATCGAGAACTATGGTTTCGACAAGAGTGCACATGTTCTCTTGGGCAATTTGGAGGCAGACTATAAGATTCATGGATTCGAGGACTTGCACCTCCATGCTAACCTTGCTGGTGAATACACCACTGGTGGTGAATATACTCACAACTCTCGTTACTCAACCTATAGTTTCTATTATGGAAACGATGGTGAGAACACAGAAAAAAAGTATAATTTGTTGGCTACAGCATACGCTCAGTACACAAAAGACATCAATAAGGCAAACCACTTTGACATCATGCTTGGTTATGAGTATAACCATATGAAGTACTGGGGAAACAGCTGGGACAAGACATTCTATCCATCTACATATGAAGGAAAGTCAGACAAAGGCGAAGCATTGGCAGGCACTCTAAAGTCTGGAAATACAAACAATTGGAAAGGTCAGATATATCTCGTCAGCTGGTATGGACGTGCAAACTACTCATTGTTGGATCGTTATCTCTTTACATTCACAGCTCGTTATGATGGTTCTAGCCGATTTGCCGATGGTCATCGTTGGGGTTTCTTCCCATCAGCTGCCTTTGCTTGGAGAGTTAAGGATGAGAAATTCTTAAAGGATGTCAACGCCATCAGCGACTTAAAGCTTCGCTTAGGTTGGGGTAAGACTGGACAGCAAGATACGGGTTTGGAATACTATACTCCTACTTATAAAAAAAGTACAAGTGTACACTTTCTCTATCCTGTAGGTCCTAAGAATGACGGTATCCTCTATCGTCCATTGGCTTATAATGATGACTTGACTTGGGAAACAACGACAACTTGGAACATAGGCTTGGACTATGGTATGTTTGATCAGCGCTTAACGATTAACGCAGATGCATACATCCGTAAAACCACTGACCTTCTTAGTAAAACCACTATTTCAGCTGGTCAGAACTTCGACAACACCCTCATGATGAATGCGGGTTCTTTGGAGAACAAAGGTTTCGAAGTTGCTATCACGGGTCGTCCTATCCAGACTAAAGATTGGTTTGTAGAGGTTAGTGTCAATGCTGCATACAACAAGAATAAAATTACAGAATTGACAGAGGGTCGCGACATGATAGAGGCAGGAATGCAAGTTGGTCAAAACCAACCTGTAACATACCATAAAGTTGGCATGCCTGCAAATTCATTCCTTGTTTATCAGCAAGTGTATGACGAAAGTGGTCGTCCTATTATGGGATGTTATGTTGATCGTGATGGCAATGGTTCAATTGACGAGAACGACAAATATTTCTATAAAAATATTGTAGCTCCTTGGACTGGAGGATTCAGCTTTAAGATTTCCTATAAGAATTGGGATCTTGGCACCAACTTCAGAGCAAGCTTCGGCAACTACCTTTACAACAATATCGAACAAGGTAAAGCAAACTCTTCCGTATTGTATAACTCAAAGGGTTATTACGAGAATAGCACAAAAGAAATCACATCATTAGGATGGACATCTTACAACTATCCTCTTACAGACTACTTTGTACAGAATGGAAGTTTCTTGAAGTGTGACAATATCACATTGGGTTACAACTTCGATAAATTCTTGCAGATGGGCAAATACAAGGGCATCTCTGGCCGCATCTACGCATCATGCTCAAATGTGTTTACCTTGACTAAGTACAAGGGGCTTGACCCAGAGCAAACATCAGGTATGGAAAGTAGCATTTATCCACGCTCTCGTACCTTCTTGCTTGGTCTTAACCTCAACTTCTAACATTTTAAAAGATTTAGATATGAAATTAAATAAAATCAAAACAATAGTTCCAGCAGCCGCTCTTCTACTGACGGCAAGCTTGAGCTCCTGCATGGCAGACTTAGACAAGGGAAACATTGACCCTACTGTTGAGCCTAACGCAGATATCATTGGTTTGTATAGCAAATGCTATGCAGGTCTCATCATGGAAGGAAATGATGGAAATGCCGACTTCACCATTGATGACGCAGGTAAATCAACCTTACTTCGCAACGTATTTAACTTTAACGAGTTACCTACAGATGAATCTATCTGCTGGTGGTCTGATGGTGGTATTACCGACATATGTAAGAACCAATGTCTTTCTGGAAACGCAACATTAAAATTCTTATATTATCGTCTGATGTCAAACATCACATTCTGCAACCAATATATAAGTTTGGATGCAGCACAATCAGAAAAGACAATGCTTGCAGAAGTTCGTTTCATTCGTGCTTACAACTATTTCCTGATGCTTGATTTCTTTGGAGATCCACCTTTCATTGAGACCATCTCTACTGACGCTCCAAGACAGGCTCACACGTATAACAAGAACTTTGACCCAAATAAAACTTACAATCGTGCTGAATTGCTCCAACTGGGACGTGAATTCTTGTTCAACTGGGTAAAAGACGAATTGGTTGCAGCAGAAGCAGATATGCTCCCAGCTAAGCCAGAGAATGATACAGATGCTGATTATGGACGTGCCGACAAAGGTACGGCTTGGTTGCTCTTAAGCCGTCTTTATCTGAATGCAGGTACCTATCTCAACAATGATGGATCAAACAATCCATACTGGCAAGAGGCTAAAGAATATGCAGAAAAGGTTATCAACTCAGATTACAAGCTGTTTGACGACTCAAAGGAATCTGCCGAGGCCAAAGCAAATGGATACAAACCATACGACTTGTTGTTTATGGGTGACAATGGTTCCAACGGAGCTAGTTGCGAGGCTTTGCTACCTTTGCTTCAGGATGGTGACAAGACACAAGGTTGGGGTGGTTCACTCTTCTTCATCGCTACTAACTGGAACGATAAGATGGCAACCGTAACTGATAAAACTGCAGGCACAACAGGTAACAACTGGGCCGGTATGCGCCTTCGCCCTGAATTCCTACAGAAATTCACAAAGGACCCTAGCATTTTCTTAGATAAATCAACATCTGAGATTCGTGCAATGGGTATAGATGACCGTGCCTTGATTTGGGGCAAGGGTTCAGATTCCGACAAGCGCACCATCGAACTTGGAGACAACAGCAGCTTCTATCAGGGCTTAACTACCACAAAATGGAACAACAACTATTCCAATAATGGTACGCCACATGATACATACAATGTAGATACAGACTTTTTCCTCTTCCGTGTAGCAGAAGCATATTTGAATGCAGCAGAAGCAGAAATGCACTTGAATGGAGAAGGTTCAGCTTTGGCAAAACAGTACGTTGACGCTATCCGTAACAGAGCACACGCTTCCACCAAGGCTTCTTATACATTGAATGACATTCTTGATGAACGTGCCCGTGAGTTCTACTGCGAAGGAATTCGTCGTACCGATCTTATTCGCTTCAATCAGTTTGGTGGCAAACAAGCAACTTATACTTGGGCATACAAGGGAGGAAGCGAAACCGGAAACTCGTTCTCTAAGATTTACAATGTATATCCACTTCCTTCATCTGAGGTATTGGCAAACAAGAACTTAACCCAGATTGACGGATACAACGAGAGTAACAACTAAAAATGTATAACCGAATTATAAAGGAATACAATATGAAGAATAAATATATACTTGGTGCTCTGCTCATTTGCATCACCAGTTTATTCACAGCATGTACCGATGACAATGACTCAAACCCTACGCTGATTCAGCCTACAGAGTTTGTTTTGAACGCACCAGCATATGCTAACGAGACTGTAGACTTGCAGCATGCTGCTGATGTAGCTTTCACTTGGTCACAGCCAAAATACACAGCAGAGAATGCACCAATCAATGCAACATACGAGGTACAACTCTCACCAACCAACTCATTCACTGTTTCTAAGAAAGAAGCTGAAGGAGATGAAAGTGGAGACAAAGCAGCAGACTATCTGGCATTCAATAAGACTACGACTCTCTGCAAAACATCTTTTACCGGCAAGGAAATTGATAAGGAACTCATTGGTTTTTTTGGATGGACTGAGGAAACGACCCCTAATTACCAAGAGGTTTATGTAAGGGTAGTGTCCTATATTGCAGAAGGCACTAAGCGTTTGAACCAGATTGAGTCCAACTCAATAAAGTTAGCAGTTAAGCCTTTTTACGAGAAACTTAAAGACGCAGCTCCTCTTATGTGGTATTTTGTTGGAGATAACTTTGGAGATGGTAAGTGGGGAAACATGGCCGTTGCAACGGGTACAAGTCGATTTCCTATGTTCCTTGACAGTGAATGCACTTATGACAAGAATAGCGGAGAAGGTGTCATAACTTACCTCAACTATTTCACTTCACAAGGTTGGAAACTGTTACCTGAAGATGGAAACTGGAATTTCGCTTTCATAGCAGATGGTGCTAACAAGGTTGTAAACCGTAAAGATGGTGCTGATGGAGCAAATTGCTGGGTTGACCCTGCTGGATATTATCTTGTAAAAGTAACTACTAATAAGACCACAAAGGAGAGTACTTGTACAATCGAAAAGCAAGATATTACCCCAACTGTTTATAACCAGATTTGCATCATCGGTTCATTCAATGATTGGACAACTCCAGGCGAGAACATGATTCCTGTAAACAAGGAGGGCGAGAACCACGTATGGTTCTACGAACTGAAGGTTGACCCAGGAAAGGTTGAACAAATCAAGTTCAAGATTCCTGACAATTGGGATACCAACTGGGGCTTTGGTTCTAACGATGGCGATATTGCAACTTGCGGTAAAGCCACAAACGGCGGTAAAAACATTGGTGTAGGCGAAGGCACATGGTATATCATGTTCAACGACATCACTGGTGAGTTTAGCATTATTGAGAAGCAATAACGTTTATCACTTAATTAAGAAAGTATTATGACTAAGAAAATATTATTTGCATTTGTCATTGCTGCAGGACTAGCATCCTGCAGCGAGGACTATACCGACTGGAACAATCCACAGCACAACGATGCAGAAGAAGCTGTTGCAGCTGCCTATGGAGTTCAGTTTGTGGGTTCTGGTGTTGATGTTAACATGGGAGATGAAAACAACCCGGAGAAAATCAAACTTGTTTCTATGGCGACAAGTAATCCTGATGTTGATTCTCTGCGTTTCATTTCCATCAAGGTAAATAATCAGGTTATTCCATATACAGTGGAAGGCAACGATGCTTATGTTTCAACATATTCGTTGGATTCTTGCGCCATGGTTGCACTTAAAACACGCAAGTATGAAAAGCGAGAGTTAAACGTCGATGTTGAAGCTACAGTTTATCCTAAGTCGAAGACTGCAGTAGCGATAAAAGGAGAACTCAAACAAAACGAGACTCCTATTCCTACACCAGAAATCGACTCTAAGGGTTATTACATATTGGGAGACATCGAAAATGTAGGTTGGACTCCATCCAAGGGGTTAATGATGACAGACAAAGGTAACGGCATCTACACTGCCACCATCACAACAAAATATGATAAAAACTGGTTCAAGTTTTATGGCGCAACAGGTTTCTCCACAGATGACAACAATTGGGACTTAGTAAATAAATACCAATATGGTTGTCAAGTAAGTGATGATGCTGCGACTTTTAATATGCTAGAATGGAAAGACGTTAAGACCCCAACTATCGCAGGTGCTGGCACTTGGATTGTCACTCTTGATATGATTAACTGTACATATACTATCAGCAAGCCTATCCTCTATATGGCAGGTGATGCTAATGGATGGGCTACAAATGACTATCTCACAGGTAATGATGGCGTACACTACACTGGTTACATGTACTTGAACCAGAATGGTTTCAAGTTCTGTACTCAGCCAGAGTGGAAGGGCACCAACTATGGCGCAGACTTCAATACAGCTGCTGATGCAGCCAATATCACTATGACAGAAGAAGCCGGTTACTACAAGGTAGATGTTGATTTGGAAAGCAAGAGCTATGTTCTGACTCCTATCACAACAATCGGTATCATTGGTAGCGCATCACCTAATGGTTGGGATTCTGACGTTGATATGACATACGTTCCTTACAATGCAGAAACCAAAGAACTTGGCTACTGGGAGAAAAAGGACATCACATTGACAGCTGGTGAAATCAAGTTCCGTGCCAACGACGACTGGGCTATCAACTGGGGTGGCGATGTAAATGCTCTTACCCAAGGCGGTGGCAACATCGCTGTAGAAGAAGGCACTTACGACATCAAGCTTTATCCTTGGGCTGATGGCTATGCAAAGTGTGAAATGACTAAGAAGTAAACATTTGCTTCATCAAATAAACTAAATATCAATAGGCGGCTCTCAATTCCGGGAGCCGCCTATTTTCTTTTTCTCCTCCCCCTTTTCAAGTATTTTTTCCCTAAAACCTTGGAAGTTACGAGGAAAAGTCGTAACTTTGTCCCCGAATAAGTACAACATTTATATTTTTATGATTATGAGAACAGGCGACAAAGTATTAATATCTCCAGATTTGACACATGCCAAAGACTGGACACAGGGCGAAGTGATTGAAGTTGAGAACAATCCTTTCGTAGGAATTGTCATCTCCGCAAAAACCGCAGATGGGAACATATTCTTTGGATATAAAGACTTATTTGAACCAGTAAAGGAGGCAGTATGTACGCACTAGCATTTGATATGGTAATTTCTGATTTACAAAAATACTATGGCGAACCTTACAACAAGGCTTACTACGAAATAAAAGAGCTTCTAAAAAAGAATGGTTTCGAGTGGGTGCAAGGCAGTACATACATGACGATGAATGATGATTTGACTGCACTTGTAAAAACAGTTATGGAGCTCTCTAAAATAGAGTGGTTTAAGAAATCCGTCAGAGATCTAAGAGGATTCAAAGTTGAAAGTTGGTCGAACTTTACTGATTTGGTTAAAAACTCATAGAATAGGCGGCTCTCCTCCAATCCGGGAGCCGCCTATTTTCTTTTTATCATCATGATTTCTCATTATTTCCTTCATATCCTATAAAAAACACAAAAAAACTTTGGCGGTTTCAATTATTCAGCGTATCTTTGCAAAAGTTATAAGAATAAAATTATGGAGGAAATAATATGATAACAAAACGTACTGTACTTAACGAGGCTCAGCTTGAACTTCTTGACCTTGTGTCCGTTATGGACTCAAAAGAAGAGATAGAAGGATTGCGTAAAGCAATAACTGATTACTTGGGTTCACAACTAAAAGGAGAACTTGACAAACTTTGGGCAAACGGAACACTCAATGAAGAAAAAGTAGAAAGCTTCCGCACACTCCATGAAAGAACTCCTTATCATAAGGAAAAAGTATCATGCTAAAAGAGAAAATTGTACTAGACACAAATTGTCTTGTCATGTCTCTATTTGCACATAATCCATATGCAGAAATTTGGCAGAAATTCGTAAAGGGAGAATACATCTTATGTGTGTCCAATGACATATTGGAAGAATACGAAGAGGTGTTAGGGCGTAATATTACCCCAAAAGTAGCAAGAATTGTATTAGCTTATATTCAAATTTTGCCTAACGTAAAGTTTATCGACCCTCATTACAGCTTTGGATTGATAAAAGCAGACGAAGATGACAACAAGTTTGTTGATTGTGCCATTGCTAGTAATGCAATTTTTATTGTAACAGAAGATAAACATTTCAAAGAGTTAGAAAACATTCCTTTCCCAAAAGTGGAAATAGTAGGTATTGATGACTTTTTGAAACATCTCAAGAAATAATTGTTTTCAATAGGCGGCTCTCCTCCTATCCGGGAGCCGCCTATTTTCTTTTTCTCCTCGCCCTTTTCAAGTATTTTTTCCCTAAAACCTTGGAAATTACGAGGAAAAGTCGTATCTTTGCAGAAGAAAAGCTGCACTCGGCAAATTGAAAGCAAGCTTTCTTTGCGCTCGTTTGCATTTTCTTTGTCCCAAAATCCGTATGCCTTCTGTTAGAAGACCAAATTAAAACATTACTCTATGGATAGTTTGATACAATATAACAATGCTGTCAACGCTATAAAGACAGCCATACTTCAAGGACAATATGAAGCAGCCAAAGGTGTGAACCGCATACAACTTGCTTTATATTTTGCCATCGGAAAATATCTTTCACAACATACCCGCAAAGGAGTATGGGGCGAGGGCGCATTAGCATCCATCAGCGAACAACTTCGTAAGGAACTACCTGGTCTTCGAGGATTCTCGGAAACTCAACTAAGAGACATGAGACGTTTTTATGAAGCATGGGATATGCTTGACAGTAATTCAACGGCAGCAACCGCTAAATTGTGCTTTGAGAATTCAGCGGTTGCAACCGCTGAATTACAAAATAGTGAAAATCAGATAGATATATTCCATACTTTATCTATTTCTAATATTCCAGATTTTCCTGTTGAGGACTTCTTTAAAGTACCATTCACACACCACTCTGCCATCATTAGTGGACCAAAAGAAACTTCGGCACGCTTTTATTATATTCACCGCACTGTAGAGGAACATCTTTCCGTAAAGAAGCTCCGCCAACTTATAAAGGAGGATGCTTACCATAGCCAAGGACGCAACCAATACCATTTGGAAATCTATGGTGTTGAACAATTCCCAGACCTGCTGTTTTTCAATCGAGAATTGAACGCCATGGTTTGCATAGAGCTAAAACTTGGCGAGTTTAAGACCTCTTATCTTGGGCAACTTTTTGGCTATCTCCAAATTCTCGACGACAAGGTGCGTAAGCCACACGAGAATCCGTCTATTGGAACCATTCTTTGCCAATCAGCAAACTACTCTTATGCAGAATATGCTGTTTGAGACTACAGCAAGCCGATGGGAGTTGCTACCTACAAGACGTTGGATGACATGCCTGAAAGGTTACGCAAGGCTTTGCCTGATATGAAGAAAATGATGGACTTGCTAAAAAACAAGGAAGAATAATATCCCCCTAAACATTTGGAGATTATTAGAAGATTAAAGAATAACATTCAATAGGCGGCTCTCAATTTCGGGAGTCGCCTATTTTCTTTTTCTTCTCCCCCTTTTCAAGTATTTTTTCCCTAAAACCTTGGAAGTTATAAGGAAAAGTCGTATCTTTGCATAAGAAAAGCTATAAAAAAGAAATTATGGAACATTAAGAAGATATTGTAAAAACAGAAAGTAAAATCATTGTCATCAGGGATACGCAAGTCATCCTTGACAGAGATGTTGCGGAATTGTATGGCGTAACAACCAAGGTGGTTAACCAAGCCATAAGAAACAATCCAGATAAGTTTCCTTCTGGATATGTTATCGAACTGACTAACAGCGAGAAAGAGCATGTGGTCAAAAATTTTGACCACCTCGAAACATTGAAGTTTTCTCATGCAACAGTAAAGGGATTTACAGAGCAAGGACTTTATATGCTTGCCACAATATTAAAATCACCAATGGCAACAGCCACCGCCATTGCCATCATTGATACTTTCACTCAACTTCGCAAGTTGGCAAGAACTATAGATAAGGTGAATGAGGATGCAAAGGAGCATGGTATTTTACCAGACAAAGCAACAGAAGGTAAGATACAAGCTGCCATGAACGAAGTCTTCGCAGATAAGCTGCCATTAAAAATGCGCAGATTGACTTTTGGGGTAAATTTAGGAGTGCTGAATTTTTCTATAGAAACCACAAGAGAATCCAAAGAATAAAACAATATAAAAAGGAGGAAAGAATATGAACATGTTTGAACAGATGCCATTCAGCGAGAAGTATCCAGTCTTCCGCAAGTTGGCAGAAATAGGCGACCTCCGCAAGCTCTCCCGAGAGGAACTAGAGCTGTATGACGAGGACATCAAGAATATGCGTGATATATATATATTACCAGGCGGCTCTCGAACATATCGGGAGCCGCCTTTTTTGTATGCCTTTACGTTATGCAAATCTATGAAAATCGTATTAAGCCTTCTGCACGTTTTCAAGATTTTTATGATCATATTCTTTAACAGACAATGGGATGTTTTTTTGCACTTACTTGTTGAATTCGCATTCTTTGTCTTCTATGAAAGATGATGCATATATATATAATAATGTGATAACTTGTATCTTTTGGTGTAAAATATTAGGTTTATTTATACTTTGATATATGTCATGTGATTATACGACATTTGTCATCCGGTCGTACGACAAGTGTCGTACAAACGCATGACAAATGTCACGCAATCGCAAGAAAGGCTTCCTTGCATCGTTATAATTGATTCCTTGCATCGTATAAGTTGCGGCATTGTCATCATCCATCTCACCATAGCCAAGCATCGGGACGTAATTTTCATTTCCTCAGTTGGCTATGATTCCTCCTCTCACCAGCCATTTCGCAAAGAAGCGGTCACTAACCAGATAGCCAGTCGGAGTCTTGCTTACCAACAGCTTATCTACCAATGCCTTTAATGCCGTTTTCACGCTGCTCGTAGCTGGAAGATGGTGGGTGCTGACAAACTGCTGACTCAACGGCGAAGATACCAAATGCTCACGAGCTATCGCCCAAAAAAGGATTGTTCAATCTTGCCATATCTTGTTATCATTCATTATACAAACGTTCATTGCGCTTTTTACGCAACGCAAATTACGCAATAAAAAACGAGACCGCCAAATGTTTTCTAGTTTTTTAATCATAATTATCTACTAAAGCTACATATACCTTAAATTATATATAGAAGAAAAGCGCACCGGAATGCAAACGTTTGCACAATTTATTCGCTTGATTTGCATCATTTTTTGAACAAGCTAATGAAATAAATCGTAACTTTGCCAACGTATAACAATACAACTTGCAATTAAACATAAAATAATAATCACAAAATACAATGATAATTATGAAGAAGATATACTTTACACTCCTTGCCACAATGGCACTCACACTTGGAGCATGCTCTAGCAGCAATGACCCTGATCTTCCAGAACCTGAGCCAACGCCAGCGCCTACCCCAAGTCCAGAACCTGAGCCTGAACCAAGTCTCAATTCGCAAGGCTGGGCTAGCGATTATAGCGGCGTTATGCTGCAAGGATTCTCTTGGGATTCTTATAATGAATCACAATGGAAGGTCTTAGAGAAGCAGGCTGATGAGCTGAAAGGTTATATCGACCTTGTTTGGCTTCCACAAAGCGGAAAATGTATAGAGACCACTCAGGTGATGGGTTATATGCCATATTACTATTTTAATCAGAACTCTTCTTTCGGATCTGAGGCTGAGCTCAGAAGTCTGATTACTAAGTTTAAAGCCGCTGGTATAGGTGCTATTGCTGATGTAGTCATCAACCACCGCAATACGGAGGGCTGGTATACATTCCCTGCTGAAACATACAAGGGAGTGACCTACCAGATGCAATCTACAGACATCTGCAAGAATGATGATGGTGGAGAGACTGCTACACAAGCAGCCAAAAATGGTGTAAGCCTCAGCCAGAACAATGATGAAGGTACAGACTTCGGAGGTTGCCGTGACATCGACCACAAGAGCGAAAATGTGCAGAAGGTGATCAAAGCATATCTGAAATATCTGAAGGATGATTTGGGTTACACCGGTTTCCGCTATGATATGGTGAAAGGCTTCGATGGTAGCCATGTTGCCGACTATAATGATGCCACAGGTGTAGAATACTCTGTAGGTGAATACTGGGATGGTAACGACAAAATAGAAAGTTGGATAAACAGAACTAACAAGAAGAGCGCAGCCTTCGACTTTCAGTTCCGTTATAACGTACGCGATGCCGTAAACGGAGCGGCTAACGGAAAGGTGACAACATCTTCAGACTGGTCAAAGCTCAACAGTAACGACAATCTTATGCACGATGCCAATTATCGTCGTTATGCAGTTACTTTCGTCGAGAATCATGATACCCAGTATCGCTCTGCCAAGGAACAGAACGACCCTCTGCGCAAAGATACCATAGCAGCCAATGCCTATATGCTCGCCATGCCAGGCACACCATGTATCTTCCAGCCACACTGGAATGCTTATAAGTCTGAGATAAAGGAGATGATTGCAGCCCGCAAATATGCAGGCATCACTAATATGAGCAATTATGCCAACAAGCAGAGCAAGAAAACTCTTTATGTGAACGAGGTTACCGGTACTAAGCACAAACTTCTTGTGGCTGTAGGTAATGATGCAGCAGGATATGCAGGAGAAACAGGCTATACGAAGATTCTTTCCGGTTATCACTATGCCTATTTCCTCTCTAATGATGCAGAGACCTCTTGGACAAGCATGCCTTCTGGCTCATACGAGGAAGGTTTCAAGACCACACTTACTGCAGTCAGCCAGACAGAGGGAGCCAAATTGGTTTATACCTTGGATGGTTCAAATCCTACTTCGAAGAGCACAACAGTAGAAAGTGGTAAGGAAATCAGCATCAATGGTACTTGTACCTTGAAGGTTGGATTGCTTGTGAATGGTGAAGTTAGAAATATCGCCACTCATCAATATACGATTGAGAAGTTCAAGGCATATAAATTTATGGTTTATGTGAATGCCGATGCTGTGAAATGGAACCCATTATACTGCTATACATGGAAGAAAGCAGCATCTGTTGAGTGGCCTGGTGAAAAGATGACAGAAACAAAGACCATCGGTGGTAAGACATGGTACTACAAGGAAGTCAGCATTGATAATGCAACCGAGTTGGTGAATGTCATATTCAATAATGGCAAAGATAAGCCGCAGACTGTAGATATAACAGGTCTCACCAGTACGGCTTACTTCGAAATCGAAACATCCAAAGAAGGTAAGAACTATAAAGTGAAGGATGTTACTGCAGAATATAACAAATAAGTTCAAAGAATAGTTTTAAGTTTTTAGGTTTATTAAGGTTTATGTTTTTAGGTTTAGTTTTGTGTGAACAAAATTACTAGTTAGTTGTTTTAGGTTAAGAATAAAGAGGTATATCCAAGATTCATCTTCGGGATATACCTCTTTTCTTATTTTAATTATCTTTCTTATTCTAAATTATCTTTCGCGCTGGTCAGCACCCCACATCAGTTTTTCTCTCAGGGTAGAGAAATAACGCTGGTTGCGCTGCTTCACAATCTTGATGCTATGAGGAGCCTTGCGGATGATGAGGCGGGTTTCCTCCGTCATACGCTCACTACGGCCATCGATGGCTACCAGATAGTTGTGGCTGCGACTCTCGATATCGAGCGTGATGACAGCCGTATCGTTGATGACGATAGGACGGATGTTCAGACTGTGAGGAGCCACCGGAGTAAGACAGATGCTGCCACTCTGCGGAATGATGATAGGTCCGCCATTCGATAGATTGTATGCCGTAGAACCTGTTGGCGTGGTAACAATCAGTCCATCAGCCTGATAGGTAACGAGGAATTCGCCATCTACCTGCGTACGGATGGAAATCATCGAAGCATCATCACGCTTCAGTACGGCGATATCGTTGAGGGCGAACGGATTGCCGGCAAGGATGCCACCTTCTGCCTCCACCTGAATCACCGCATGCTCCTCTATCAGACATTCACCAGCATAAAGACTGTCCAGCGCCGACTCGATCTCGCTTGGCAGCACATCGGCAAGGAAGCCCAATCTACCCATATTCACACCGATGATAGGCGTACCCTTGGCTCCCACACGGCTCGCTGCCTTCAGGAAGGTACCGTCACCACCCATAGAGATGACGTAATCCACATCGAAGTTGTAATCCTCGAACACCCCAGCCGCCTTCACATCGAGATGCTGGTCGCGGATAAGAAACTCGTAATAAGCATTCTCCACATAAACTTCAGCCTCCTTCTTTTCGAGATAAAGAAGGATTTTCTCTATCGAAGCCGACTTCTTAGCCTGGTATTCATTACCAAATATTGCGAATTTTAAATGTTGCTGTGCCATTTATTTTGTTATTTCAATAATTATTCTTACTTTTGCAAAGGTAATCATATTATTTGAATAACAAGACAAAAAACAAATAAATTATGGCTAAGGTATATGAATTTCTTGCCAATGGCTTCGAGGAAATCGAAGGATTGGCTCCGGTAGACATCCTCCGCAGAGGTGGTGTAGACATCAAGACTGTAAGTGTAACGGGTACTGAATGGGTAGAAACATCGCATGGTGTTACCATCAAGGCTGACCTGAAGTTTGAGGATATTGAAAGTTTTGAAGATGCTGACATGCTGATGATTCCGGGCGGAATGCCAGGCAGTACAAACCTCAACGAGCACGAAGGTGTACGCCAGGCGCTCATCGCACAGCACAAGGCTGGCAAGCGAATCGGTGCCATCTGCGCAGCCCCAATGGTTCTGGCAAGCACAGGCATCCTCGAAGGAAAGAAGGCTACCTGTTATCCTGGCTTCGAGCAGTATTTCGGCGAGAACACCGAATATACCGCCACCCTCTTCCAGGAAGACGGTAACGTGATTACGGGCGAAGGTCCTGCCGCAACCCTCCCATACGCCTATAAGATATTGAGTTATTTCGTAAGCAAGGAAACCGTAGCTGCCCTGCAGGATGGCATGATGTATGATCATCTCATGCAAAGCAAGTAAGCCCTATAAACTATAAATTATAAACTATTAATTAGTAACAAAGTGGATTACGTAATCATAGTAGCCGGAGGCAAGGGACTCCGCATGGGAAGTGAGATTCCAAAACAGTTCTTGCCGGTAGCGGGCAAGCCTATCCTGATGCGCACCATAGAGCGTTTTCATGAATATGACTCTGAATTGAACATCATCCTGGTTCTGCCGGAGAGTCAGCAGGCATACTGGCACCAGCTCTGCGAGGAGCATCATTTCAGCATCAAGCACCAGATAGCCAATGGTGGCGACACCCGTTTCCAGTCATCCAAGAACGGACTGGCACTCATTCCTGATGATGAAGATGGCGTAGTGGGTATTCACGACGGCGTGCGCCCATTCGTATCTAAAGAAGTCATCGAGGAATGTTTCGAGACGGCTCGCGAAGAATATGCAGCCATCCCTGTATATGCCGTAACCGACACCCTGCGCTATATCGACCAGCACGGAGGCGGAAAGAACGTGCTGCGCAGCGATTACCGCGTGGTGCAGACTCCCCAGACCTTCGACATCGGTCTGGCAAAGCAGGCTTTCAACCAGGAATACAAGGAACAGTTTACCGATGATGCTTCGGTGGTAGAAAGTCTTGGCTGTCAGGTTGCAATGGTTGAGGGTAACCGTGAGAACATCAAGATTACCACTCCATTCGACATCAAGGTAGCTGAAGCGTTGCTGGGGTAAGGCGAAACAACGAGGCATAAAAAACAAGCAGGGAATTCCTCACGGAGTCCCTGCCTTTTTTATAACTATAATAAACCTATTTTAATTTACCATTAACCTAAAGTGCAAATCTCTATTTTGGGTCTACCAATAACATCTCTCAAACTCCTTCAGAAGAGTTTATACTGCTACGGCTGCACGTAACTTCAACATGCCACGATGTACCAGATTGCGTACACTATGATAGTTCATCTGCATGATGTCGCAGATGTCCTCATATTTGCGCTGCTCTATATAATATAAGGTGAACACCTGACGCTGGCGTGGTGTCAGCTCATCCATCAGGATCTGTACCTTACGAACATTATTGAGCGAACTTTCATCAAGGATATAAGAGTTTTCCACATCTTCTACAGTTGTAGAGGAGATACGGATATCCTCCACCGCAGTCTCCGTCATATAGTTCTTGCGGCGAAACTCATCCAGCAATCTGTTGCGGAGAGAAATGAGCAGGTAAGAGGTTACCTTTGTAACTTGTAAATCCTGGCTTTTAGAGATGAGTTTGATAAACACATCTTGTACACAATCTTTTACAAGTTCTTTGTCTGATGTAATACACAGACCATAATTGAGCAACATTTCCGCGTACATATCATATAAAGACATGAAAGCGTTCTGGTCGCCTTGGCGATAGGCAGCGAGCAACGTCTGTGCTGCTTCCTCTCTTTTTCTGATGTTATTGTAGTTTGTTTTCATCTTAGGTGTACTTTTGTTTGTTGATGGTGCAAAAGTAGCCTAAATGCGGCAAACTCTAAGGAAAAATCAGGTAAATGAATGGGAAAAATTGGTATTCAGTGTATTTTTCCTCCCATTTTAAGGGTACAAATGGCTTTTTATGCGATTTTTCAGTTCTTCTATATCTGTTTCAGACAACAAGTCAGAAATCTCGTCAAGATGAAGAAGAACATATTTTGCCTGCTCTATTTCGGCAGGAAGATACATTTTCTCAAACTTTCGAGAAGATGCCGACCTCCCAGAGTTGGCATCCGGTTCTACGATAGGAGAACCGAGTACCGACTCCAGAAAGTCGGAATCCAATAAAAGATTTCTTACAGATTCTGTTATCATCATTCTTTTCATCTTCTCTATTTTTATTACATCTTACATATTACTTCACATTCGGACAGGAGCCGCCGGCATCCATCACCGCCTTGCCATTCTCGGGTGCCGAAGCTCCACTGTAAATGACAACCTTCTCAGGATAAGCCTGACGATACTCGCTCACACTCTTGAAGACATCATCATAGGTAACCTTGCCCGGACGAAGACGACGCTGATACTGGCGAGGTGCCAGATTCTTACCTCCTTCAGGAGCATAAAGTCCCTTCTGGGTATAATACCACTGTTCAATATGAATGATGTCAACTACCTTTCTCAACTCCGGATCCTGGAGGATGGCATCTTGCACATCCTTGTTGCACGACAAAGCCACCCAGACATGCTTGCCCGTCTTAGCCTCCCATTCGGCAACGGTCTGCAACCAGAACTTCGTAAAATGATAAGGTCCCGTATATTCCTCGCCAATCGACTGAATCACGTTCGGCTCATCAGCAAAGGCATCCAGCATCTTCATGATATACTGCTTATGCAGCTGGCGCATCACCGGATTATCTATATTATAGAAGTATTCAGCCATCCATACACGCTTATCACCTGCAAAAGGAACAGGTTCAGGGAACACCGTACCATTGATATTGTTGACTGGGCGCCATGGACAATCTACCCAATGGGCACCTGCCTCCAGGATATTATGCTGGAAATAGTGCTGGTTGATAACCAGCAAACCATTTTTGGCTCCCTTTTCTGCCAATTCCTTAATACGGCTGATGTACCACGGATTCAACTTTGTAAGGTCATACTTACTCAGTCCGTCCCAAGCCGTGCCCTGTCCGCTTCTGGCAAAAGGCTGTTCATAGAACGGAGCCCAGACATCTCCATCACGGCGGCGCACACGTTCGTGGTCATCACGGCGGCGGTCATACCACAAGCCGTAGTTCTGGTTGAAGAGCACCACATGCTTATCACGAAGATGAGCCACCACACTATCCACACGGGTGGTAGTGCCCTGTCCCTCCATTCCCGGCACAAAACGGGTCACGGCATCGGCAATCTTAGGGAAAGCCGAGTAACGAACACGTCCGTTCCACCAAGGAGTATTCATTCTTGCACCCTTCAACAGCGTATCAGCCACCATGATCTTACCCTCCTTTATCGCGAAGACAGGCTTCCCGGCAGGAACTTGATCCGCCTTTTTCTTAGAACGGTAAAGAGCTGACTCCTTGATTTTATCCACATCCATAGCTCTACCAGGAGAAACAGAAGCCATGAATCGGGCGCTGTCTGCTATCCACATCTGCATGATGATGCGAGGTTTGCGCGCCTCTTCCACCATCTTCTGTGCCACATCATAGGTAGGATTGTTGCTCACATTGTTGCGTTCTCTCTCCAGCACACGACATTGGACTGAGACATCCCTACCCAGGCGTTTCTTCAGAAGAGATGCAAAGTGGCTCCATGGTTTGGCATGATTGTTACATTGCTGGAAATCGCCAGAACCATTAAACTGCGCCCAACAGGCAAACACATGGTTGTTGCTGCCATCAGGAATGCTGTCGGCAAAGATTCCGGCAGCCGTACATTGGTAAGCGAGGCTGTTGGCTGTATTCCATCCGATACCGTAGCCTTCGAGACCGAGATTGCAGAACTTGATGTCATTGCCATCGATATTCACATTATCGAAGAGCAATCCTGTACACCAAGGTCCCACTGCACCACTATAACCCAGCGATTCATAACCATCGCATTGTACGAAGGCATTAGGACCCGCTGCACAGAGACCAGCCACAAAATCGTGCATGCCCTGTTCAGAATAGCAACGCTGGAACAGACATTGTTCGCCCATACAGAAGAAGGTGCGACGACGGTAGCCACCGATTTCAGAGACAGGAGCCTGAGAAATGCAATCCTCTACCGTGATACGGGAAGCATCACGCTGGGTTACTACAGCCGAACCAGCCAGATGGCGGAAATTCACCATTCTCACCCAACCATCTTTCACCTTATTAATATATACACCTTCCCAGGCATGGTTTTCATCCTTCGGATTGGTAGTATCATATTCAGAATCTATCGTGAGATTTTCTACACCCACATTCTTCAAGCGCCAGTCATTACCGGCGATGCGCTGAACGAAGCATTCCGCATCATCCTGACCGAGCGACATGGATAAAGGTGCATCCAACTGCAATCCTCCCTTTTCATCAGAAACTACTCTACGGGTCCAGCGCACATCGATTTCTCCCGGATGCCAGCCCCAATAGCCCAGGTCCTTGCCTGCACCGAAGTCAGCACAGCCCATCTTCTGAATCCATTCCTTGGTAGAAGGTCGGACAATTAGGATCTCATCGCCCATCTTGCAGCCGGCAGGCAGCGTCACCTTCCGCTCTCCCATCTTCCAGGGAGCAGACAGTTTCATGGGTTCGCCCAGCGTCTGCATTTGCTTTTCGCTTTCCAGATACACCACCGCCCCACGGTCTACACCTTTTTTATATAGCACCGTCTGATTGCGGTCAGTACCTCTCAGCACCACGCCCGAAGTCTGGATGCGAAGTGGCTGTGAGAGTTCGAATACGCCCTTGTCGAGCAAGACTGCACCACGAAGTCCCGTCTTCTTATCCACTTTTCTGGCAGAAACAAAGTCGATGGCTTTCTGTATGCGAGCGCTCTGGTCGCCTTCTTTCCATTTTACGAAGACCACAACGTCCGCATCCGGAATCTCCTTTTCGCTCTGCTGGTAGCCCACGTAGCTAAAATCAAACGCGAAGGGTTGCGCAAAGATTTGCACAACCCCTACTAACGTAAATATCCATATAGAAAATAATCTTTTCATACCTCTTGTTTCATCAGAGTTTTTATAACTGTTCAAAAGAGTTTACCCTTCTCAGCCAAAGTATCGTGGTTGTTCTTCATGTCAGTCCAATCCACCTTTTCCTTGGTGCTGATACCATTGATATACTTCTCGATATTGGTATATCCGTCACCAGTACAATCCTTGTTGGCATCGCTAGGGTCGTTAGGATTCAAGCCGTTGGCAATCTCCCACTCATCAGGCATACCGTCGCCATCTGTATCTACATAAGGCTTCACCTTCTTATATTTAGGGAATCCACCAACCTGGCAGATGTCTGTGATGATACCCAACTTATAGGAATCCTTGTCCAAACGACGATGCTTAAAAGTACCTTCATCGTTCTTCGATTCATCTGCCAATCCCCACATATCACCATAAGAGTTCTTCTTTGGCAATTTCTTTGCATAGTAAACTTCACCAGTTCTAACTTCATGTATGATTCGTTCATCTACCACATCACGTGTCGGAATCATTGCACCAACATCGTTCAATACATTTTCAAAAGTATTCTCTGAAGGAAGAATCTTAATATAAGGCATCGCAAATGGTTCATCAGAACGCATCAGAGCCTTTATATCCTCAGGCATTTTTCCATTCTTCAAATCCTTATCGCCAATCTGAACACCACCATTCCAGTTGTCCTTGGTTACGACCTCGTTACCTTCTACAATATTACCGGCTGCATAAACACGGCCATATTGAGGCCATGGGAACAAACCTTGACTACGACTCTCACTTTTAACTATACGATGAGCTACAGAATTCTTCTGCGTCAGAGGACCTGGTTTATAATAGTTGTTGATAAAGTTACTCATCGTAGAATATTCTCCGCCATCTGCCGTACGATGCACCCAGTTGTAAACGATGTTGTTCACGAAGTTGAACACACCACCCCATCCGATAGAAGGGTTACGACCAGTATTGTCTGCCCAAAGATTACGCATAAAGCTTGCATTCTCACCACCAATCGTGCTGCCAAATGCATGATTCCATGTATCAAGAGCCTTAGCAGAAAGTGTACGCTGGATTGTTACGTTTACAGTAGGTTCCTTACGTCTTCCACGTCCATCATGCAAATCAAACATGTGGCGGTAGAAAGAAATATTTTCATCAGCACCGAACTCACATGAGCAGTGGTCTATCATGATATTTCCTATCGGATTACCACCAAAGGTATCGTCACGATTCCAAACCTTTGTCTGACCACGTCGGAAACGCATATGACGAACAATCACATCATGTGTATTTATTTCAAAAGTTTCATCTGCAATGCAAACGCCTTCACCAGGAGCTGTCTGACCAGCGATAGTGATATAAGGAGCACGCACTGAGATAGGTGACTTCAGATGAATAATACCCGATACGTTGAAGACGATGATGCGGGCACCACCCTGTTCGCAAGCCCAACGGAAAGAACCAGGACCAGCATCATTGAGATTGGTCACAGTCAGGACCTTGCCGCCACGGCCACCGAAAGTAAACATACCGCCACCCTCAGCACCAGGGAATGCAGGAATCTTAGCCTGGCGCAAATCGTATGGACGGGAAGCCCATGGCACATAAGGACGACCAGCCATTGCCTCTTGTTTCACGATAGGGAAAGCCACTGCCCAAGCAGAATCTGAATGGGCTGTCCAAAGAGCTTCCAAAGAATCCAGTTTTGCCTGAGCCTCCTTCGTTACTTTAGGATACTGAGCAAATACAGCTGAAGGCATCATAACTAGAGCCATTACAGCCAAGATGATTTTGTTTTTTTGCATTATTCTTAATGTTTGTTGTTTAATAAAAGACGCCTTTATCTGGCTTTTGTCATCAAAGTCCAATACTTTTTTTATACATATATCCCAACAAAAGAAATGCCAGTTTCCTTAGAAATAAAAGAACTGCGTCCCGATGTAGCAAAACTACTTCTTATCCTATTTTCTTTTTTACACTACTTTAAGTTAAACAAGTTGCCCGTTTGGGAAACTTTATCTATCTTTGCACAAAAAAGGTACAGATATGAAAAAGAAATTCGATAATACAGATAATCTCCTGGGCGGTATCGTTAAAAAAGTCAGACTGGAAAAAGGACTGTCCCAAGAAGCACTAGGAAAATATGTAGGGCTAGGAAAAAGCAGCATCAGCAAGATAGAAAGCGGCAAAACCAATATCTCTGTAGATGATGCTTCAGTCCTCTTGGAAGCTATGGGAGAGAAGTTGAATATTTATATTGGCGACCTGTATCCGTCAGCAGAAACAAAGATGAAAGCAACCATCTTTGTCACAGTTGCTGCCTGCTGGTTTGCAGAAGACAAACAAAAAACTCATATCTATCTAACAAACAGAATATAACAAGTGTGAGATAAAAATAAAAGGGTGCGTCATGGACTCATGACACACCCTCATATTTTATTTTACAATCTAATCATTTTATTGCTCGTAACCATCAAGACCCGACTTGGCTGTTGTACCATAGCCATTATCGCCATATTCCTCAGCATTATCTATCTGCTGTAAGAACGTTTGACTCATAGGACGCCACTTGTCACAAGCCTTAATTGCTTCAGCCGCACGTGGATTAGAAGTCTGCAAGTAATCCTTAGTCAACTTACCATGACGCTGCAAAAGAGCCCAACGCTGGTGTTCACCACACAATTCACGTGCAAACTCATCCAATACATCCTGCTCGGAAGCTGTCTTCAACTCATAAGTAGAAGCCTCAACTCCAGCACGTGCAGCACGTTTGCGAAGCTTGTTAATATACTGAGCAGCCTTCTGACCATCACCCAATTTCTGATAAGCCTCAGCAGCAATCATATAAATCTCAGAAGAGCGCATGATGAAAACATCACCATTCTTCACCTGAAGATTTCCACCATTGAAGACACCATCATAATTCCACTGGAACTTAATCAAGCTAGGGAATGCCTGCCAAGCTGGATTGGTTGATCCATACTTCTGTTCCCAGGCATTGCCTGTAGATGAAGAGATATAAACCTTACCATCAAAGAGGTCGTTGATGTTTACACAGGCATAAGCACGACCTTTCTTGTCTGCCTGGGTCATATCGTCTTTTGAGAGATAGAGGAAGATACGGTTTTCATCCTTTGCCAAACCATGTGACTCCGGGTCTGTATCATACTCTATCACATATGGATTTTTTGTCTTTTCCAATTTATTGACATCACCAGAGGTTTCACCCTTTGGCCAGATAGAAGCAGTATACTGGTTACCACCAGTAGAACCCATCTGGAAGCCATTGCAATCAGCAAAAGGATAAATCTTCTGACCCTTTACTGCAGGATCCAAGCCATACTTGGTAATGATACCATCATTAATGGTAGCAATAGCCTTATTATATGCTATCCACGCACACTGCTGCATAGAGAAACCACCAAATGCTGTTTGGAAAGAGTTCTCCCAACGTTTATCCCATGATGGATTGTAAAGATCAATCAGATATTTGCTAGGTGCATACAAGCTGTTGTTTGTTCTACCATACAGGTAGTCCTGCTTATCCTTCTTAATATTAGAGATGTCAGACAACTTGGATGGATCCCAGTAAGTATAAGAGAATAACTTATTAGAACCAGGAGTAGAATTGTTCCAAACCTCCGTATCTACGCCAGCATCAACTCCAGCAGCAACAAAGAGAGCTTCCTTGTTGGTGCGGTTGTTTGCCTGATTCCATACATCGGCAATATCACTATAAAGATAACCACCATACTTACTGCCACCAGCCTCTGTATCTGCTACGAAATCAGCTGCCAAATCTGCAGCCTTCTGCCAATAGGAAGTTCCATCTGGAGCAGTCAATCCCTGACCTGCGGCCTGAGCATAAGCACGACAGAGGAAGCCCACAGCAGACTTCTTACTTGCACGAGCGCGGTTATTATTATAAGGAGTAATGCTCAAATGATTCATTGCATACTCCAAGTCAGAGATAACTGAGTTGTAAATCTCTGTAAGGGTATTACGCTTAGGTCTCAGATTGACACCTTTCTCTACATCCTGTGTCACCAAAGTGATAGGACCATAATAGGTGGTAAGCATCAGATGATAATAACCTCTCAGGAAACGAGCCTCAGCATAAAGTTCCTTGACTGCATCGGTCTGCTCCATTTTCTCACCATTATCAATAGTAGTACAGCAATAACCTAATGCACTATAAGCCTGTGAGAAAAATTTATCCCAACCTTTACCTGCATAAGGAACCAGTCCTTCATAATAGAACAATTCCTTCGTATTATCATTATTCTTTGATGTCAACCAAAGATCGGTACCAGCCTCAGCTACAGACAAGAAGTCTGATACTGTATACATCTGACCATAAATAGGCTCGTAGCAACGACTTTGCATACCATACCATTTGTCGAAATCAGTAGAAAGACCCGCACTCGTATCTGCTGCCACTGGATTATATTCATCCAATGAGCATGATGCCAAAAGCGCAGCTGCAAAAAGTGCAAAGGACGATTTTAATATATTCTTATTCATTTTCTTCTTTTTTTAAGTGTTCATTAGAATGATACGTTAAGACCAAATACCAGTTGTCTTGTCAGTGGGAAGTCGTAAGAACCATTCATTTCTGGATCATAATCCTTCAGCAAGTGACTCTTGCGAATGATCAATGGGTTGGTAATAGTTCCATATACACGGAGATTTGTCAAGCCCAACTTCTTCTGAAGTTTAGTTGGCAAGCTATAACCCAAAGTAATGTTCTTGATCTTGAAGAAAGAACCATCCACATATGCCAAAGAAGAGAATCCTGGATAATAAGCCAACTTATTAGAGATACTAGCATCCATTGCTGGGAAATCATTAGATGGATTTGTCTCTGACCACACATTGAAGTAGGTTGGATAGTTGTCTCTACCTGTTGGATCATACTCTGTCAACATATCATACTTAATCATCTGTCCCCAACGCATATACATGTATATACTCAAATCGAAATTCTTGTACTTCAATGTATTCTGCAAACCGAGTGACCAGTCTGGAGAATTATGTCCCAACACCTGATAATCGTTTGCTGATGTTGTGTATGGATTTTCAGCATTGTATGTCTGCTCTACTCCATCAGCATCAACCTTGGTATAATACACCTTACCATTCGCATCAACATGGCGTTCCATATCAGGAACATCAATATTGAAAGAACCTGGCTTCTGACCAAAGCAAGCAGCATCATCAGCCTGATCCAACTGCCATATGCCATTCAACTTATAACCATAGTAAGAGTTAATAGCTGAACCTACTTCGTATACACGGTCGCCGTTGATAACCTTCTCGTTAGCTGTACCAGAGAGTTTTTCAATCTTCTCTTTATTGTATGCAAATGTCAATGTAGTATTCCACTTAAAGTCCTTGCTTACAATATTACGAGTATTCAATGTAAGTTCCACACCCTTATTATTGGTCTCAGCCAAGTTTACATTAGTATTGAATAGGCTAGTAGAATTATAAGCACCAGAAGTAGCTGGCAAGTTCTTATTCCAAATAACTCCTGTAGTCTTTGTGTTATACAAATCCAAAATCAATTCAATGCGTCCCTTCAAAAAGGCTGCATCAAGACCAATGTTCCAGTTCTTTGAACGCTCCCATGTCAATTCTGCGTTTGCAACAGTCTGAGTATAACCCCATGTAGTAATTTTCTCACCACCAATGGTAAGATACCCCTGCTGCAAATTGGTTACAGAAGAGTAAGCATTGACACCTGCAGTACTACCTGTCTCACCATAACCCATACGTAGTTTCAGGTTATCGAGCCAAGAACGGGTACTCTCCATAAACTTCTCGTCGCTGATACGCCATCCCAAAGCAACAGCAGGGAAAGTAGACCATTTATGGCCTTCTGCCAAACGAGAAGAACCGTCATGACGTACAGAAACAGATGCCAGATAGCGACCTAAATAAGAGTAGTTGATACGACCTATCAAGCCCATACCCTTACTCATGCTGTAGCTAGAAGTACTATTATGCATATTAGCATTAGCTAAGTTATGCCACAAATATGAATTTTGAAGAATACCTGTACCAGAAGCAAGAGTTACATCACTACGGTTGTGGTTCCAAGAAGTAACGCCTGTTACTGTAAATGCATGATCCTTAGCTACATTAAACTGGTAAGTGAATATATTCTCCCACTTGTAGCTATAACCACGACTGTCAGATACGCTTGCACTGGTATCATTATTCACGTTAGAACCATTCTTATAGAAGTTGTAGGAACCTGCACCATCAAAGGCATTGGCACGATTGTATGTCAAAGTACCATTGATACGGCTCTCCCAAGTGAATCCCTTGAACGGAGTAATACGAATATAAGGATTTATATAGAACTTAGCCCTCTGGTTCTGACGCCGATAGTTTGACTTATTGTTCACAAGAAGGTTGATATATGTATTATCACCCTCTATAGGATATACATTCACATTGCCATTCTCATCATATAGATCACCATAAGGAATCGCTCTCATAGCAGCCGACATTTTGGCAAAGGGACGGTTCTGGTGCACATAAGATGCCTGCATGGCAACACCTGCAGCCAACCACTTGTTTACCTGATTGTCTACTCGGATATTGGTAGAATATACCTTATAATAGTCGTCTCTATACTGACCATTTTCATCAGAGAAATTCAAAGACATGTAAGCCTTTGTCTTGTCTGTACCGCCGGAAAGAGAAACTGAGTAGTTTTGAACTGTTCCTGTATGAAGCAGTTCATCAGTCCACTTGATGTTCTTTCCGTTCTTATAGGCTGTATAGTAGTTCGGATTACTCTGGAAAAGAGTTGCATCATCTATATATGTACCAGCATTCTTGGCTGCCTGACGTAATCCTTCCATATAGGTTTCGCCCTGACGCAGCTCTGGCACATCAGACCATCCATTAATACCATAATAAGCATTGAAATTTACGGACAGTTTACCTGACTTTCCACCTTTGGTCGTAATCAAGACAACACCATTGGCACCAGAAGAACCATAAATAGCTGTAGAAGAAGCATCCTTCAGCACTTCGATGCTTTCAATATCGTTAGGATTCAATGTTGAATAGTCACCCGGCATACCATCAATGATAAACAATGGAGAAGTACCACCACTTACCAAAGAGCGGTTACCACGCAACTGCATACTTACACCAGAACCAGCCTGACCGCTAGACTTAGTTATATCAAGACCTGACACACGTCCCTGAAGAGCCTCCATTGGATTAGATGAAGGAGTCAACACAATATCATCGCTTTTGACAGAAGCAATAGCACCTGTCAAATCACGTTTTTTCTGTGTACCATAACCAACAACAACCAACTCATCAAGACCAATGGCATCAGGTTCCATTTTGATACCCATACCTTGCTTGGCAGATACAGTGATAGTTCTATAACCTGTGTAACTGATTTCCAAAATAGTACCTGAAGGTACATTTACAGAAAACTTACCATCTATGTCCGTAATAGCACCTACACCACTACCCTTTTTCTTGATGGTTACACCAATCATTGGCTCTCCAGTCTCATCAACGATAGTACCATTGATAGATTTTGACTGTTGAACTACAGAAGGAGGAGTCTGAATTCCTCTCTGACCATTACCAGCCATCATTGCTGTTGGAGTCAACAAGACTGTAGAAACCAACATTACCTTAGAGGTAATTCCTGCAAATGCGACAGCATTCTTCAATTTCTTCATAATTGAAACTTTTAGGTTGTATTTTAAATTGTTTTAATATCTTAATCTATTTTTATAAGTAGTCTATCCCCATCATCTTTTCCATGATGGTTAGCATACTGCTGTTATAAATAAGATTACTTAAAAGACGCAAAGAACCCTACCATGTAATCACCTTTTTTGATATTTTTTATAAAAAACTTTATTTTTTTATTTCACTCTCCTGCTGCTGCGCTACATACTCTCTTGGCGACATGCCATATTTCTTACGGAAGCACTTGCCGAAATAGCCTACATCGGTGAAGCCGCAACAGTAGGCTACATCTGTGATACTCTGACCGGAATGCTTCAGCAATTCTACGGCATGACTCAGTCTGAAATCCTTCACCATATCGCTTGGCGAACAGCCCATCACAGCCTTCGTCTTCTTGAAGAAGGCTGAACGGCTCATGCCCAATTCCTGTGCCAGCATATCTATCTCGAAATCGGCATTGGTCAGGTTGGCTTCCATAAACCGGCGCACCTTGTCAGCAAACTGCTTATCCTGCTGTTCGGCATTAAACTTGCGCTTATACACTGCCAGCTGGTACTGGATGTAGATATTGTTCTTCAGCCGAATCTGATACTTCGCATAGCGGAAAGCATAGTAGCTGGCTACGGATATCAGAATGATGTAGATGAGATAAGCCCACCACGTAGCCCACCAGGGTGGAAGAATGGTGATGGTCAACTCTCTCGTGCTGTGAGAATCAGGATTGGTGGCATCCATTACCTCTACGATAAACTGATAGGTTCCCGACGGCACATTGGTATAGGAAGCCCGACGGTTCTTGCCGGCATAATGCCAGTCATGGTCGTAACCCTTCAGCTGGTAACGGTAGCTGATGCGCTCCGGATTGCAGAAATTCAGGGCAGCAAACTCCAGAGTGAACATCGACTGGGAATGACGCAGGGTGAGACGATCGGTATAAACCATCGATTTCTCCAGGATGGCTGGCTGATTGTAACTGCGGATGTCGCGGTTGTTCACCTCTCCACCTATTATATATATAGGATATTGCAGACGGGTGGTATGGATACGTTCCGGCTGATAAGCAAGGATTCCTTCCTTGCACCCCAGCCATATCTCCCCATTCTGGATCAAAGCCGCAGAAGATTCCTCAAGCAGAACATCAGGGAAACCGTCTGAATTGTCGAAATGCTGGATGCGGTCTGATTGATAATCATAGCACGACAAGCCATCGGCATTTACCAGCCAAAGGCGTCCCATCTTATCCTCTAAAATCGAAATGATGACATCATTATGCAAACCTTCCTTTGCTCCCAAAGAAGTAAGGATAGGCAGATGCGTCACTTCATCAAAACCATCCAGACGACTCAGACCTCCACCAAAGGTACACATCCAAACCTGCCTGTTGTTATCCTTGTAAAGTCCGTAGATGTCACTATTGGCACGGGTATTGATATCGGTATTGCGATAAGTCTCGAAGCGCAAGTCGCCTACCGATTTGAAATCTGTCTTGAAAGACATCAGTCCGTCCATCGTTCCTACCCACATTCTCTGATGACTGTCCTCTACCAGGTTGCGGGCATCCATGTAGAGTCCGTAACCGGGATAGTTTTTCATACCATGATATTTATTATAGAAGCGCACCTTTCCGCCCTGTTCCTGCAGCAGATTGAGACCTCCATCCAGCGTAGCCACCCAGATGCGATGGTGGGAATCCTGACAGGTCATATAGACATTGTTGCCGCTGATGGAATAAGGATCCCGGGCATCATGACGGTAATGAGCGATGCGATACCCTATTGGTCTGGAGGAATCGGGAGTCAGTTTTACCAATCCGTCTCCCTTAGTAGAGAGCCAGAGATTCTGCCTGTCATCACACATGGCATGATAAATGCTGCCGATTTGATGATGGGCATAATCGAACACCTGCTTCACCCTGCCCTGCATATCCAACAGATAAACATTCTTGCTGCGGGCACCCACCAGCACATCACCATTCTTCAACTGGCAGATGGCTTTCACTCCACTCTTATCACCATCCGGCAAAGAGATGACACGGAACTGGTTGGGGGTGAAACTGACACGGTAAATGCCATTATCAGCAGAAGTGAGCCACAACAGCCCATCCTTGTCCAGGTTCATGTTCAAGAAGTGGCTATCTGGCTTATGGTCTTGGAACTTAGGAAGGAAAGCCAGGTTAACGCCTTCCATCGTCTGCGGATCAATATAGATAATTTCGCCAGCACCGGAAAGATAGAAGTAACCATGATGAGAAGTGGCGATGAACTTAGGCTCCACCACCTTACCTACACCCGAAACCGGATAACGGCGCTCCCATCCGGTCTTCGGATTACGGCACACCAGGGCGGTATGCGACTCATCCAACTGCCACACACATCCGTTCGGGGTATGATAAACAAAATGTTCCTTTGATTTACGGGCGAAATACTGCTGCCACATGCCGAGCGTCCACTTCCTGTTTTTCGCAGTAACAGGAACGGAATAAATCTGATAATTCTTTCCTACATAGTTGGCACGCGAAGCCTTCAGCTGTACCACATCCTGGCGCAACTGATAATTGAACGTATTGATATACTTCCGGGCATCTACCAGCGTCTGGATACGGATGCTTCCATCCTTTAATGTTTCTGCAAGAAGCAGGTTCTTATCTTTGGTGAGCAGGAGAATCTTACCGGTACCATCTGCCAGAATCTTGATGACCTGCAGATTACGGGCATAAGGTTTCAGTTCTTCATAGACATCTTCGAAACGTTCGGTCTGCTTGAAGAAGACGCTGAGTTTCCAGTCGAGCGTCTTGATCCAGAGATTGCCCAGAGCATCTTCTGCCAACCATTCTACCTTACGGGGTGGCTGGTCGGAAGAAGAGTTGTAAGCATCAGAATAATTGGCAAAACGGGAACCGTCGAAACGGGATAAGCCGAACCAGGTTCCAAACCACAGGAAACTGTCTTTCGACTTCAGAGAACAGTATACGATGTCGTGAGGTAACCCTTCCTTCGTAGAATAATGAGCTACCTGCATATTGTTCTGTGCCATACCCAACAAGGCATAAAGCGAACAGAGAAGTATGGTAAAATATCGTTTCACGTATGCAAAAGTACAAAAAAAGTCTTGAAATCTCCAATAATCTTTCTGTTTTTTGAAGATTTCAAGACGATAACGATTACGTAAACGGAATCTTCTGCAAAGAACTCTCCGGTTACGCATTATTAATTATTAATACCGAAATCAGCCTGCTGGTCTTCTACCTCTTTCAGCATCTTTGCCTTCTGCTCGGGTGTAAACTCATGAGAAGAAGAAGTGGCAGAAGAAGCATTCTGAACAGATGATGAAGTGGCAGACTTGGCAGTCTTTGTACCCATCATCATGGTTCCCTGATAAGCTACGCTCTCTATCTCCAGGTCGGCAGGAGTAGGAGCATGAGTACCCGGGAACTGAACCTCGGCATGAATCTTAATCTTGCCCGGCTTCATCGTGCTGCGCACCAGGATAGGAGCACTACCCCATTCTACAGCTCTCGGATTGGCATTGATGCTGGCATCACCAATGATTTCGCCCTCACCCTCCAGGGTAAAGCGGATATTCTCTTTAGCCAGACGGCGAACATGACCGTTATCATCGGTCACTTCGGCTACCACAACCACAAAGTCGCTGCCATCAGCCACCAGCGGTTTGCCCATCTCATCAACATAAAGACGGAGTTTGGTGCTGCGGCGGGAAGGCATGCGCTGGTCGGTACAAACCACCTTGCCATCCTTGTATCCCTCTGCTACCATCACTACCATCTGAGGAGATTTCTTCTTATAACTGTATTCGCGAGCCTCCCAGAAATCCCAGGCATTCTTGAATACCACAGGGGCATTAAAGGCGGCTGCCGTAGGATGAAGAACTGGCAAAGTATAGGTATGAGCACCCTGATAGGTAGTAAGACGAACGCTGTCACAATTAGAGAATACCGTCACATCGGCATCGCTGAACTGGGTCATCTCGTGAGCGATATGCACAAATGGCTGGTCGCTGCGCTGTGACTCAAACATATAATAAGCAGTCTTCTTCTGTCGGAATGCATCATAGATACCGCCCCAGTAAGGATCTGGATGATAGCCACGCTGATGATCGAAAGGATGCCATTGGCAACCACCGATAAACTGTCCCGGTGTGTGCATCTCCTCAGTTGTCTTCGCCAGAGAATAAGCCTGGGTCAGCATCGGTTTCTCACCCCAACTGCGGCTGGCACGGTTCAGGTTGTTATGCGCATACCAGTCATCCACATACTCACCAAACTCTCGGGTAAAGACACACTGGCTGATACCGCTCGTATCCATATCCGGCCATCCGTAAACCACATCATAATTTTCCTTGACACCTGCCGAATTCCAGTCGGCAACAGCCACAGGACGGTATGGATAAGGATACTCATCCTTGGTCAACTGCAGCGACTTCAGGGCGAAATCCTTAGGATAGCGGGTCTCATTCAGGATAGGCTCCCACATCAGGACCGAAGGATGGTTGCGGTCACGACGGATGATTTCACGGGTATTCTGGAACACACGCTCGGCAAACTGAGGGTCCTTGTTCCAATACTGCCAACCCGGTGTGGCCACGATGATGAAGATTCCGAGTTCATCGCAGGCATCCATGAACGACGGATCCTGAGGATAGTGGGCAGTACGGATGATGTTGAAACCTGCATTCTTCAGACGGAGCACATCTCTCCATTGCTGACTGTTGGGAAGTGCATTGCCCACATAAGCAAAATCCTGATGACGGTTGGCACCGATAAACTGACGGTATTTCTTGCCGTTGAGCCAGAACCCTTCCTTGCCACGGAACTCGAAGCTGCGGATACCCAACTTGGTCTTTCCGCCGTCCAATACATGCTTACCGTCCTTGATGCGGGTAACCACACTATATAAATAAGGTGTCTCCGGCGACCAGAGATGCGGATTCCTGACAGAGAACATCTGTCTGACGGTCTGATGTGCATCGCCAGCTGCCAGGAGCACATTCTGCGAAATGGTCTTGAGCACCTTGCCCGAAGCATCCAGCAGACTCTGCTCCACCTTCACTTTGCGTGCCTTTCCGCCCACATTCTGCAAGTCGACATCAACAAACACCTTCGCCTGCTTCTCTGAAATATCCGAGAAATGAACGAAAATGCCGGCATCACGGCGGTCGGCTTCAATCACGTTGGTGATAGAAACCTCCTTCTTATTGATAAGCCATACATCGCGATAGATACCGCCATGATAAGCAAAGTCGAGTGTATACTGTGGTTTGCCAGGAGGATAACTCTTGTCATTAGAGTTGTCAGCCATCACAGCCACCACACACTTATCGCCCTTCTTCAGTCCCTGCTCTTTCAGGTTGACGATAACAGGCAGGTAACCGCCAAAGTGCTCCTTAGCCAGTTTGCCGTTCACATAAATCTTCTGCTTGCCCATTATCGCCTCGAAATAGATTTCAGAGCGATTGCCCGGCACGATAAAGGTTTTGCGATACCAGGCTATACCCTGATAGTTGCGGCAACCCGAAGCCTCAGCAGGTTCCAGTTTCACACTATGAGGGGTAGAAACTACCTCCCAGCTTGTATCATCATAGTCGGCACGTTCTGCGCCCTGCACATCACCCAAATGGAACCGCCAGTTGGGATTGAAATTCCACACCTCGCGTCCCTGGTTGCTGACAGGAAACAAACCCGCCACCGATGTATCATCGTAAGCCGATGCCTTTGCCGAACCTGTGCCCAGCAAAAGCATCATAGCCATCAATATGTAATATCTCATCTATAAACTATTAACTATAAACTATTACTTCACTTCCCAATCATCAGTACGGAAAGAGCTGACAGGCAGACCATCGTGGAAGAGATCGCCCACAACCCAGTTTTTGAACGCATAGCGCACAGCCACAGGTTTCTTCACTTCTTCGCTCTTCACATACACCTTGTTGCGTGAAATCCAAGCCTGTGCCTTGTGGAATACCTGGTCATCGCCGGCAATCTCGAAGTTATCGCTCTTAGGACCATTGTTGAAGTAAACCCACTCCTTGCTGCGGTCGAAGCTGACTACAGCGGTATCGCCCTTGAACTCAACACTCTTGTAGACAGCGAAATCAGGCAATCCCTTCTGACCATAAGTATTGGCAAGAGAAAGCAGAGCCAGACGCTCGCCCACCTCCTTCTTCTTACGTGGATGGATGCCATACTCCAGACCGGCATCAAGCAATACAGCCATACGGCAGTTGCTGATGCGCTTCTCTGCCTCCATCTGTTTTTCACGAAGCAGGGCACTGTTGTTTTTCCATTTTATCAGACTATAATCGTAGGGTGCAATCTGACAATAATAGAACGGAAAAATCCCCTGCTTCCATTCCTTGCGCCAACTGTTTACCAGGGTCTGCATCTGGTCGGCATAAGTAGCATAGCGATTGCAGTTATCCTCACCCTGATACCAGATAACACCCTTCATGGTGTAACCGATGAGCGGATGGAGCATACCATTATAGAGAGCCGAAGGACAGCGCTGCTGATATTTCTTCACATCAGCCTCATTCCAAGGTGTATGCAGTTTAGGGAATGCCTTGAGCCAATCGCTCTTGATGAGATTGCCGTTGATCCATGCCTCACAGGCACTACCGCCCCAGGAAGTAACAATCAGACCTACTGGTACACCCAGCGATTGGCGCAACGTCTTACCATAATAATAAGCAGCAGCACTAAACTCTCGAACGCTTGCAGCATCAGCTTCCTTCCAGTCGCCAGCCACCGTATCAACAGGATGCAACTGGGCATTGCGCTGAACCGTAAAGAGGCGCAACTGCTGGTCTTTACACAGCATCAGTTCTTCAGGAGTGCCCGCAACAGGCTGTGCCTTGAATCCCTTCATCGGCATCTCCATGTTACTCTGACCCGAACAGATCCAGACCTCACCAATCAGGATATTGTGAAGTTTCAGTTCCTTTCCGTCGCTCAGACTCAGTTCATAAGGACCGCCAGCCTGAGGCGTTTCTATCTTCATCGCCCATTTTCCCTGGGCATCGGCTTGAGTCTTATAGGTCTTGCCGTTCCAGGAAGCACGCACTTTTACTACCTTGTTGGCATCAGCAGTACCCCAGAGGTTGCATTCCGTCTGCTGTTGCAATACCATATTGTCGCCAAAGATCTTTGGCAGTTTCACTTCTGCCTGCGCTGCCAGAGTCATGGCAAGCAGCAGAGCTGAACATAGCAGTTTTTTCATTTTATTCAATGTATTCAATGTTAAATGTTAAGTGTTAAATGTTAAATGAGCAGTCTTGCTATGAACTATTAACTATCAACTATAAACTATCAACTATAAACTAATACACGATGTTAATCGTGGAGAGTAATCCGGCAGGCAGAAGCGCCTTGCTCTTGGTGCGATATTTGGCATTGGTCCAGATTCCCTTAAACGGAGCCTTTCCCTCGCCAGCACCCTGCAGCGCATTGTGCCAGGTATTGGCTACAACAATCTGTATTTCGTTGCTGCCATTCTTCAGGTCGCGCTTCGGAACATACACCTCGTAAGGAGCTGTCCAGGCATAACCATATTGCTTGCCGTTGACCAGCACACGTGCCACATCACCAATCTTGCCCAACTGGATTTTGATGAATCCGTCATTAGAAGGAGCCGTCTTCGTTTTCTCGGCTGGAACTTCCATTTTCTCTTCTGCTGAAACCGGAACAGAATCGTCCCATTCAAAAGAAGAGGTAAAGGTTACGTGACCGCTGTAGTACTTCATCTTCTCATCTGCCGACTTCGACCAGTCGAAAGGAAGCGTTACGGTGGTATCTTTGCAGATATCATCGAAATGAACCTTCCACTTATCGGCTACAGCCAGCACAGAAGGATAGTTTTCTGTAAAACCTGCACCTTCTTCTTCAACCAGTTTATGACCTGTCTGACTGATAACCTGCATGTCTTCCTTGTTCGAGAGGATAACGAAAGCGGAACCATAAGCTGGCAGACTCAATTTCACAATCTGGCGGATTTTGGAAGTTCTGGTACGGAAGGTTGCCGTAATCTGGCGTTCCTTATCCTCCTGGTTAGTCAGGAAATAGATGTCCTTTCTGCCTGTTGCCTCCAACACACAGCGGTGAGCATAATCCATATTCTCGGGCAGAACGACATCCGGTTCGATGCCATACTGAGAGAAGTCCTTTGCCTGATAAGGCTTGTCGATGATAATGATGCCTTCCTCGCGCAACTCCTCTATCTTCGCCTTTACCTCGGCAGACAGGGTATTTGCCGGCTGCGGAACCACCAGGATGCGGTAATCCTGATTTCCAGGCAACTTGCCCTTCGGACTGTATTCGAAATTCCATTTCAGCAAGGCATCCTTATTCATCGAATCATATTTGTAGCCATGCAGGGCATTGCACCAGTCTTTCAGATCGAGAATATTCGCCGAATGAGTTACTCCCACAGGCGATTCTTCCATCGGAATGCCCACATTAGCCATACGTTTCTGTTCACTAGCCACCCGTTCTGCGCCAAACACACCCGGAAGCATCGGAACGAGTTTATCCGGAGTAAGCGAACGGCTCGGAATCTCTTCGCCTGTAAACACGGCGATGTCTACCACCGGTCTGCCCTGCTGCAGATAATTCTGACACAGGGTGATGTAATCCACAAAACCGCGTGCCTCAGGATACCAGGTATTGTCGCGCTGGAAGAAGAGACCGATGCCATCAAGCGTCATACCAGGCTTGCGGTCCATCCAAGGATTATGGGCAGTTACATGGAAGAAGAGTTTGTTCATGCCAAGCGCCAGATTGCGGTCAAGCATCGGCTTGAGCATGGCTGGTGTCTCATTCCATACACCACGAACCTCGGTGAATCCCTCTGCCTGAACGATGTTCTTATTATAAATATGTGCACCGCTCACGGCATCGAGCATGTCGTTGGGTTTATCGTGAGTAGGCGAATTGAGCCAGTATTCTCCCATTGGATTGTCGGCATACTGATAATGCTGCAGACCATCGGCAGGGAAGGTTGGTGCAATACTCTCGTGAGATACTTCTATATCCTGTTCATGAGCCAGATCGGTAAAGGTCTTGAAGAACTTCTCGTTTACCAGGTCATTGATGGTGAGACGGATATCCTTCAGTACCTGTTCGTATCTGGAAGCCGACTCCATCGGAACACCTGCCATAATCGGGAGGTATGGGATGAGGTCGTAACCGCGGCGTGCCTTGAACTCCTCGGCAAACTGATAGCCCCAGTTCTGACTGCCACACTCCCAGGAGTCGATGTGCAGATACTTCACCACATCGCTGTGCGGACGGTTCAGGAACAATGCATACCAGGAATTGAAAAGTTTCCTGACGGCTGCCGGTGAGAACTTATCCACTTCGAGTCCCTTACCGGTTCCGGCTGTTGCATTGGTCTGTCCTGTTGAGGTATGTCCCATTCGCAACAGGCGCCAGGTGCCCTTAGGCAACTTATTCATCAGGTTGCCGTTCACCATGACACCCATCACCATTCCATTTTCCAGTTTCAAAGGCAGTACATCTGCCATCGCCACGGTCTCGCTCTTAGCTGCCGCATCGGTTTCGATACGCCATACGGCACCCGTTTTTCCCTCATACTGGTTAATCATCGGCTGATTGCTCAAGATGATATTCTCCAGTTTCAGCAGCGGTTTCCATTTAGCTGCATCCAGGTCTTCTGCTCCCGGCTCTGTACCTTCCGGCGTCCATGAGAATCGGAAATAGCGGGCGGTGGTAGTCGGCAAACTGAAGGTATAATCACACATTGTGTTCTGCCAACCCTGACGGGGTGGCACCAACTGCTTGATATCTCTGAAGTTGATGCCGTCATCAGAAGCCTGCACCAGGAGGCGCTGCGACTGGATGTTGTTGCCGTTAGGCACCACACGCATGCTGCGCACCGTGACGGGTTTATGAAACGAATAGGTGATAGAGGCAGGTTTCGCTGCCAGATAATAGCCCTTGGCGGTAGAAACAGCCTCGGTATATTCTATCTTCTCCGGTTTGAAGAGTTGGGGTTTCTCCTTGCATCGGATGGCAAAGGCTGCGATATCCTGATAATATCCACCCTCGTTTCCGGCAGGCTGCAACTTCCCGTCCTTATAACTTTCGGGTTGCCACATCTGCATGCCTTCTATCTTCTTGCCGCCACCCACAATGGTATCGGTCCATACCACCTTCTGCATCGATTCGGCAGGAAGGATAGACGGATTGCCAGCCAGGGCGAAACCGTCGCAGATATGGATGCCCATGTCAAGACCCAGGGAGTCGGCTTGCTGGAAAGAGTAATCCACCATCTCCCAGAACTTAGGTGACAACTGTGCCGCCTCGCCCTGATACTCCGGACGTTCGCTGACACCACGGATCGGCATCAGATAGGTACCGCCCAAACCAACATTCTTCATACCGACCAGATCGGCATGAATACCTGCCTTGGAAACGGCGCCATACATCCAGTACCAGAAGGTCCAGGGCTTAGCTTCGTCATTATGAGCCATTGTCGACGCTACCAGAAGCGCCGACAATGCCATCACCGTATATCGTTTTTTCTTATTCATAACAGTTAAAAGTTAACAGTTCAAAGCTCAAAGTTCAAAGTAAACACAGTTTTACCCTTACCGTTCAGCCATTTTGGCAGGGCTGAAGGTCCGTTGAGGTCGGTGGTATTTACCTTGTTTCTTACTGAAGGTATCACCTTGAAGACTGCCAGACCGGTTTGTGGCAAGGTATAGAGCAGACCATCTCTACCATCACGAGGGGTATAAACGCCCATGTGCTCATCGGCAGTCAGACCAGAGAAGCCGATCTTTCCTTCATCAGTCTTGAACTGCATCCACTTCACGTTGGCAAAGTAGCCTTTAAACTCAGGATAATCCCAGCTTTCGGCTGGAATCGGGTCATTATAGTCGTTCTGCCAATAGCCGTATTGCGGACCCTGTTCGCGGTTCTGCCAAACCCGGTAAGGACCATTGCCCACCCAAGCCTTGCTGCGGACCTTGCTTTCCGGATAGTCGAAAGCCATGCCCATCATATCTACTACGCCACCGAAATTATAATGACAGGTTACAGCCACCGAACCGTCAGAAAGGAACTGCCAGTCTACCTCATCGAGTGAGCCATGCTGATATGTTGCCACCAGCTTTGCCTCCGCTTCCTTCCATTCGAAACCGGCAAAAGCACCCTGGTCAACAAACTCGGTATAGAGTGTCTTTTTCTTCTCAGCCTCTTTGTCATCGTGATTATAGAACTGGTCCAGACTGCGGTCGCTTCTTCTGGCAGCCATGAATCGAGGTCCGTTGCTCAGCGAGATTGCCTTGCTGCCAACCTCAACACCCATCAGTCTGCCATCTTTCTTGGCAAAGCGATAAGTTCTTCCACCCGCCTTCACTTCAACAGCATCAGCCTGGTCAGCATAAGCAGCAGATGAAGTACTTGGAGCACTTGAATTTTTCACTCTTCGTTCTTCACTCTTCACTCCCCTGCTCCATGTCATGATTTCCTCACCTTCATGGTTCACAGCCTTGATTTCTACCGCATCAGCATTCGCCATCATCGGTATCTTCACCTGGGCTTCCTTGCCCGGAGCTACATCCGGAGAAGAGAGATTGCCCTGCTTCAATACCTTGACCTGAGTGCTGCCCATCGCTGGCATCTGCAACAGACGATAAGAGAAGCGGCAATCCTTCAGATTCACGAAGTTATACTGATTAGATAAGGTGAGTTCACCTTTCTCCACATCATTCCAAGTCAACTGTACCGGGCACCATACCTCTTTAATCGTATAGTAAGAGCCTTCCTTCTCGGCATGAGGACCCACGATACCATCGGCTCCAAAGTTACCCATACAGTCTACATAATTATTCTTGTCGGTACGCACCACACCCTGGTCCATCAGATCCCAGAGGAATCCGCCGGCACAGCGAGGATTCGCCATCATCATGTCCCAGTAATCCTTCAGTCCTGCTCCATGTCCGCCGTCATACAGACCATGCAGGAACTCGGTAGGCATGAAGATTTCCTTCTGTCGCATATACTCCTGGGTCTCGCCATAAGAGCGGTAATGCTTGGTTTCAAAGCCGTTGCGGTTAGCCCAAGGATAGAGTACCACGCGTTTCTGCTTATCCCAGAAAGCGAAGTCTGGCTCAAGTTCGTAGTTGAAACCACCCTCGTTACCGTTGCTCCAAAAGATGATGCTAGGATGATTCTCATCACGGGTAATCATCTCCTTCACCAGCTGCTTGCCCACGATGGTAGGATGTGCCCAGTGCCATCCGCTCAACTCACATTCGACATAGAGACCGAGCGAATCGCAAGCCTCCAAGAACTCCGGATCGGCAGGATAATGACTCAATCTCACGGCATTCATGTTCATGCTCTTGATGAGTTTCACATCCTCTATATTCTTCGCCTTGCTCAGCGTTCTACCGGTCTCCGGACGGAAGCTGTGACGGTTCACGCCTTTGAAGATAACTTTCTGACCATTGATATAAACGCCATCGCTGGCACGGTATTCGATGGTGCGGAAGCCGAACTTCTGACGTTCTCTGTGGAGCGTCTTGCCTGCTGCATCCTGGAGTGTGAAGACGGCAGTATAGAGATGCGGAGTCTCGGCAGTCCACTGCTTAGGTGCTTTTGCCTGGAAGTCGACATGCGCCTCATCGCTGTTTCTGGCATCAGCCACGTTCGATGCCACCACCTTTCCTTTCTCATCCAGAATCTCAGTCTTCACCTTCGCACCCTTGATAGCACGGTTCAGGTAGCAATCTGCCATAAAATGACCATCACCCTTGGCATCAATCGCCACACGGTTGATGTTCTGAGCAGGTTTTGCCACGATAAATACAGGACGGAAGATGCCACCGAAGTTCCAGTAGTCAGCACGGCGCTCCGCCATGTTCACCTGACTGTTGCTGCTTTCCTTGCTCACCTCCACTTCGAGTCTGTTCTTATGTTTTCCGAAGAAGATGCGGTCGCTCACATCATAAGTAAAGCGATAGAAACCGCCCTGATGCAAGCCGTTTCCCGCCTTTCTGCCGTTGATGGTCACCTTGGCATCAGTCATCACGGCTTCGAAGACGAGTTCTATCTGTTTGCCCTCCCACTCCTGTGGCAGCGTAAACTCATATTTATATTTTCCTTTTTCGTCAGCAATACCTTCCGGAGTAGCCTTTCCGTAGAATCGCATGCCATACTGATAGGTACCGAATCCCTGCAGTTCCCAGCAGGAAGGCACACCAATCTTGGTCCACTTGCCGGCATTTCTACCACCTGTGCAGTAGAAGTCCCAGTTCACCATATCATCACATCCATGTCCCGAGAGGTACTGGCGCTGTGTATCAATACTAGCCTGTGCGGCAGCAGTCATCGCCATCGCCCCCAAAGCTATTATTAAAAACGTTTGTTTTAGATACATATTGTTTATTCCGTATTTGTTTATATTCATTTTGTTATTCATCAATAAAGACTCATAAACACAGATTTTGTAACTATTTAGCAAATCGGAAATACGCCTATAAGCTGCGAAAATATATCAAAAATCATCAACTTTCGCAGATTATAGAGCTAATTCAGCCACAGCTTCATCAGTTGGTCATCAATATAGTACGTACCCAACGAAGTAGATACCAGATGATACTCCAGCAATTTCTTGATGGCAGACTGGACGCTGCTGGCAGAGCGTAGATTATGCCGTTTTACAAAAACAGTGGAAGTAATCTGCTTGGCAATGCCATCCTTGGCTATCGCATAGAGCAATTCCTTCTGAGGGAGCGTGAGACGCGACAAGATTTCACTAAACTTACGGTCGTTGTCCAATATCATCATGTGGATGATGGCTTCCGCCATCGCCTTGTCAGCCTTGCCCTTTACATCCGTCTGGTTGAAAGCTTCATGAAACACCTTCTGCATATAATACGTATTTCCTCCGAACGTATCATAGACATCACGCACAGCCTCTTCCTCCACGTCCTTCCCGAACCTGGCAAACAAACTTTTCGCAAATTCCAAGTACTTATCGTATGGTATCACCTCCAAGTTCATCATGTCGGCACTATTGTAGAATGGATGCGCCTTTTCGGAGAACATCTTGGTAATGAGATGGCGCTCGCTACCTGAGAATATGAAGTTGGCATTGCTGCATTTCTGCACATAAGTGCGTAATATTGCTTCCATGTTCTTCTCTGGATAATAGCCAATCTGCTGGAACTCATCTATCGCCACGATACATTTCTTGTCGACATGCTCCAAACAGGCAAATATCTCATCCAGGGTATAGAGCGGATTGGAGATATCGCCTAGCGAAAGGTTAAAGGTCGGCGTGTTCGAGATGGGATCATAGCCGAAACACCCATTGATAGATTTCAATGTGTTGACCACCATCTTGAGCATCTTCTGACTGCGATGAGCCGCCTGTTCGAAAACAGCCTTACCTAGTTCGAAGGCAAACTCCTGGATGCTCGAAGTACGGAGTATGTCGATAGAAATGGCGATAAAATCATTCTTGACCATCGGCGAGTCGAGACAAAAGTCGATAAGCTTACTTTTGCCCACACGCCGTGCAGCCATCAACACAATATTTTCACCCGAAGTTACCTTTCGGATGATTTTCTCTGCCTCTACGTCTCTGTCGCAGAAGTACTCTGGCTTAATCTTGCCTGTGATAATAAAAGGATTCTCCATACTCTTTACCTAACTAAATCATTGGTTATGGCGGCAAAGATAATAAGATTTCTCGAATTATGCAAATTAAATTATGCAAATTGCATAATGCAAAACAAATAATTCGAGATAAGCTGCGAAAATATATCAAAAAACATCAACTTTCGCAGATGAATGGCCCCACACGCCCTGAAAGGGCAGAAGCTCCTAGCCCAGGGCATCGCCCTGGGTTATTACGGGCGCAAACCTGTCGCCCTGTAAGGGCAAAAGCTTTCAAGTACCAGGCAATTTACAAAGCTTTTGCCCTTACAGGGCGCCTTGCTGATTGCCATTATACCCAGGGCGATGCCCTGGGCTAAGAGCTTTTGGGCCTTCAGCCCGTACTTGAACCACGTGCGAAAGTTCAGTAAATTATTAATTGTAAATTATAAATTAGAAATAGATGATTTCAGTAGAAGGACTGAAAGTAGAGTTTGGCGTTAAGCCTCTCTTTCATGATGTAAGTTTCGTCATCAACGACCGCGACCGCATTGCCCTGGTGGGTAAGAATGGTGCGGGAAAATCTACTATGCTCAAGATTCTCTGCGGTTTGCAGAAACCCACTGATGGCGTTGTGGCTATTCCTAACGAAACCACTATCGGCTATCTGCCACAGGTGATGAAACTGCAGGACGATACGACCGTGAAAGAGGAAACCCGCAAGGCTTTCGCCCATAATACCGAGATGAAGGCGCGTCTGGACAAGATGCAGCAGGAAATGGCCGACCGCACCGACTATGAGAGCGAAAGCTATGCTCAGCTCGTAGAGAAGTTTACCCAGGAACATGAACGCTACATGATGATGGGTGGCGAAAACTATGAGGCTGAGATAGAGCGCACCTTGAGCGGTCTTGGCTTTACGCGCGATGATTTCGAGCGCCCAACCAAGGAGTTCTCTGGCGGTTGGCGAATGCGTATCGAACTTGCCAAGATTCTGTTGCAGAAGCCTGATGTACTGCTTCTCGATGAGCCTACCAACCACCTTGATATTGAAAGTATCCAGTGGTTGGAGCAGTTCCTGGCGCAGAGTGCAAAGGCTGTGGTTCTGGTGAGCCATGACCGTGCTTTCATCAACAATGTAACTAACCGTACCCTCGAAATTACTTGCGGAAGGGTAGAAGACTATAAGGTGAAATACGATGAGTATGTGGTGTTGCGTGCCGAACGCCGCGAGCAGCAGCTCCGTGCTTACGAAAACCAGCAGAAGGAAATTGCCGACATCAAGGATTTCATCGAGCGGTTCCGCTACAAACCTACCAAGGCGGTTCAGGTGCAGAGCAGAATCAAGCAGCTCGAGAAAATCGTGCCTATCGAGGTGGATGAGGTTGACAACAAACAGATGCACCTCAAATTCCCTCCTTGTCTCAGGAGTGGCGATTATCCTATCATCTGTGATGAGGTGCGCAAGGATTACGGTGCCCACACCGTCTTCGACCATGTTACCTTTACCATCAAGCGTGGCGAGAAGGTGGCTTTCGTGGGTAAGAACGGCGAGGGTAAGTCTACCCTGGTAAAATGTATCATGGGTGAGATTCCTTTCACCGGAACTCTCAAGATTGGTCATAATGTGCAGATTGGTTATTTCGCTCAGAATCAGGCGCAGCTCTTGGATGAGAATCTTACCATCTTCCAGACTATCGACAATGTGGCAACAGGCGAAATGCGTCTGAAGGTGAACGATCTCCTGGGCGCCTTCATGTTTGGCGGCGAGACTTCTGAGAAGTTTGTCAAGGTTCTGAGTGGAGGCGAACGCAGCCGACTGGCGATGATCAAGCTCCTGCTCGAACCGGTGAATCTCCTCATTCTCGATGAGCCTACCAATCACCTCGACATGCAGTCGAAGGATGTGCTGAAAGAAGCCATCAAGGCTTTCGATGGAACAGCCATCATCGTGAGCCACGACCGTGAATTCCTCGATGGGCTGGTAGATAAGGTCTATGAGTTTGGCGGCGGCAAGGTTCGTGAGCATCTTGGTGGTATTTACGATTATCTCCGTGCCCATAATGCCGAGAACATCAATCAGGCTCTTGCCAACCAGAGTATGGCTTCTGCCGGTTCGCCTTCTGCCAATACTTCCGGCTCTTCTGTCGCATCAGGTTCTACAGCCGACAGTCTTGCCTCTGCCACATCCGGCAAGCAGAGCTACGCTGAACATAAGGAACAGCAGAAGAAGATCCGCAAGGCTGAGAAAGCCGTGAAGGAATGTGAGGCGAAGATTGAAAAACTGGAAGCGAGAAAGAAGGAGATTGATGAACTTCTGATGAAACCGGAAAATGCCACCAACATGGAACTCGTGACCGAATACACTGAACTCATGAAGAGTCTCGATGAGGAGAACGAGCGCTGGATGCTCCTTTCGGAAGAACTGGAAGAAGTTTCGAAATAATAGTAACATTAATATAAAATAAAGAGAAGAAAATGAAAATGAAAATGATCTTACCGATGATGCTGATCGCAGCTCTGCCATTAGGCGCTGATGCTCAGAATAAATCGGGTCTTGTCATGAGCAATCTCGACAAGACAGTGAAGCCAGCAGACAGTTTCTATCAGTTTGCTACAGGTGGATGGCAGAAGAACAATCCTCTTCCTGCCGCTTACAGCCGTTATGGCAGTTTTGACCAGCTGGCTGAGAACAACAACAAGCGCATCAACACCATTCTTTCTGAACTCCAGAAGAAGACTTACAAGGCTGGAACCATTGAGCAGAAATTGTCTGATTTCTACAAACTCTCTATGGATGTTGACAGCCGCAACAAGGCTGGAATCGCTCCAGTAAAGCCTCTGTTGGATGAGATTGAAGCTGCCAAGACCAAGGACGAGCTTCAGAAGCTTCAGGTTAAGTATGCATGGATGGGTCTCGGTTTGGGCTATGTCTCAGGTTTCGATGCCGATGAGAAGAACGTAGCCATGAACATCTACATCCTGATGCAGGGCGGTCTTACTCTCGGTGCCAAGGATTATTACCTCAACAACGATGCTGCAACTGTAGCTATCCGTGAGGCTTATAAGACTTACCTCAGCAAGATGTTCCAGCTCTATGGTTTCTCTGCTGATGAAGCTGCCAAGAAGGCTTCTGCCGTATTCCTTCACGAAACAACGCTCGCTACTTTCTCAAAGAGCCGTACCGAACTTCGTGATCCTCAGGCCAACTACAACAAGATGACCTTGGCAGAATTCAAGGAGAATTATCCTAACATTCCTCTCGAGGCACTTGCCAACGCCGAGGGAATCAAGAGCGAATATCTCAAGGAGATGATCGTAGGTCAGCCTGCTTTCTTCGCCGGTTATGACAAGGTGGCAGCTGCAGAATGTGCAGGCACTTTGAAGGCTTTGATGGAGTGGGACATCATCAGTAGTTCTGCTTCTTACCTCAGCGATGAGATTCGCGAAGCCCGTTTCGAATTCTTCGGCAAGACTATGAGTGGTCGTAAGGAGGATTATCCTCTTTGGAAGCGCGCTACTACTCAGGTAGAGGCTCAGTTAGGCGAGGCACTCGGTCGCATCTACTGCAAGCGCTATTTCCCAGAAAGCTCTAAGAAGATGATGGAGACACTCGTGAAGAATCTTCAGATCAGCCTCGGTCAGCGTATCGATGCTCAGACCTGGATGAGCGATGTAACAAAGAAAGCTGCTCACAACAAGCTCGACAAGTTCTATGTAAAGATTGGTTATCCTAACAAGTGGACTGATTTCAGCAAGCTCAGCATTGACCCATCTAAGAGCTATTATGAGAACGTATTGGCTTGCCGCAAGTTTGCCAACGATAAGGAGATTGCAAAGAAGGCAGGAAAGCCAGTAGATAAGGATGTGTGGTACATGACTCCTCAGACTGTGAACGCTTACTATAATCCTACTACCAATGAAATCTGCTTCCCAGCTGGTATTCTCCAGTATCCTTTCTTCGATCCTAAGGCTGATGCTGCATTCAACTATGGTGCTATCGGCGTAGTAATCGGCCATGAGATGACTCACGGATTCGATGATCAGGGTCGTCAGTATGATGCTAGCGGTAATCTGAAGGACTGGTGGACTCCTGCTGATGCAGAAGGTTTCAACAAGCGTGCTGATATGTATGCTGATTTCTTCAGCAACATCAAGGTGTTGCCTGATCTGAATGCCAACGGCCGTTTCACTCTCGGCGAGAACCTTGCCGACCACGGTGGTTTGATGGTTTCATACAATGCCTTCAAGAATGCTACAGCCAAGAAGCCATTGAAGAACAAGGATGGTTTCACTCCTGACCAGCGTTTCTTCCTCGCCTATGCAGGTGTTTGGGGACAGAACATTACTGATAAGGAAATCCGCAACCGCGTAAAGAATGATCCTCATTCTCTCGGCAAGTGGCGTGTTGATGGTGCGCTTCCTCACATCGATGCATGGTATGAGGCATTTGGTGTAAAGCAGGGCGACAAGCTGTTCATTCCTAAGAACCAGCGCCTGGAGCTTTGGTAATTCCGGAAGGAAGTTTTTCCGAATAGAATTTTTCGGGAATGGTTTTTCCGAATAGATAGAAAAAATAAAGTACTGATGTTTCGTTTGTTTGAAACATCAGGACTTTTTGTTTTATGCTTGAAATATTTTTTGATAAGAAAACAATAGAATAGGGAGTTATTGTTTCTTCTCCAGTTCCTGAAGATTTTCCATCTTCTTAGATTCCAGGAATTCGTAGTAGCATTTCTCACACCGGCGATGATCTTGAGCAATGTGCTCTTTCCTGCGCCATTCTTTCCCATCAGGGCTATACGGTCCTTCTCGTTGATCTGGAAGGAAATGTCTTTGAATAGGGTGGTGCCTCCAAATTCTACGGTCAATCCATCAACTGCAATCATATTATTTTCTTCTTGTTCAAATTTTTGTTTCTTTAAGCAACTCCCCAGAACGCCCCGTTCCTGCCGTTTTCGGGGTCTTCATTGATGACCAGCGCCTGCCATCATTTATGACCCGTGCTGGTCTTAAGAGAAGACCTGAGCAAGGCACAAAAGGCTGTTCTTTCGATTGCCGGTGCAAAGATACAACATTTT
>OHEZ01000068.1_pt1 | contig 87760 bp, 107 predicted proteins | sample 1567391 | NCBI WGS metagenome assembly OHEZ01 (sample SAMEA3879518, study PRJEB24766) | human gut metagenome | biome: human-associated habitat; feature: feces | place: USA | collected 1985/1987
AGAAATAGAGAATAATGTTAATGGTGTGGATCAGTTTAGTGCGGATGCTGTTGGTGAGGGTGAAAACAGTTCTAAACCGCCTGAAGATGCAATCCAAATGGGTAATGATGTTTGGGTTACATTTGATGATTCTACGGGTACTGCGACTATTTCTGGTAAAGGTGATATGTGGGATTATTATGAGAATGGTAAAGATTTTTCAAATACACATCAGAATCCTTTTATCGGTAAAAGTGGAATTAAGAAGATTGTTATAGAAGATGGTGTTACAACCATAGGAAATTATTTGCTAAAAGGGTATGATAATAAAGACAGTATTGAAGAAGTGCGGATTGAGGGAAATATTACCAAAATAGGTAATTATGCATTTGATAATTGCTATAATTTAGCAAAGATAAATTTTAAAGAGGGAATAAATGAGATAGGGAGGTATGCATTTGAAAACTGCGAAAAATTGGAAATAGTAGTTCTTCCTAATACAGTAAAAACACTCGGAAAATATTGCTTTTCTGAATGTCATAATTTAAAAACACTTACGTTATCAAATTCTTTAAAAGTTATACCGGAACGAGCTTTTCAGAGGTGCTTTAATATAGAAGAAGTTATTTTACCTGAAAATTTGGAGGATATAGGCGAAGGCGCTTTTTATTTATGCAAAGGTATTGAAAATATAACATTTCCTGCTTCAATAAAAAGTATGGGTGAAATTTCTTTTGCAGATTGTGAAAAATTAAAAAATGTAGTAGTAGAAAAAGAAGTTGCTAACAACAAAGTAAACAAAGTTAATGCAAATAAAGCAAAAGCGCAAGCAAAAGCAAATAGCACTATTAAATTATCAGTTGATAGTATTTTTAAAAGTCTAAATGAAAAAACAAACGGACTTTTAAAAACTTCTTTAGGAAAGAAAACAGATATTTATGTTGAATCTCTGTTCTCTGAATTGAACGAAAAGCAAAAGAAAGCGTATCGAAAGAAATTAAGAAATACAACTTTTTCTTTGCTTGATTCGATTTGCAAAGCAAAAGAAGAAAAGAAACAAAATGAATTAAAAACACTTGTTTCTGCGTTTACAGAGTTTTATAAGCAAGTCTACAAAATAAACGATTTTTCTTTTGCTTCCATTGCAAGCGAAAATACAAAGGACACTAAAAAAGAAGTTCTAACAAAAGGTTTGCAAATAGTCAAAAACTTCAAATAACAAATGATATGTTATTAAATGTATTTTTATTTGTTGGTGTAATTTGGGTATTAATTCAGATTATCAAAGATACAAAAGATTTTTTAAAGAACTTATAAACTAAATAAAAAGTAAGGGAAAGCAAATAAAAATGTTTGTCCCTTACTTTTTATTTTTGAATGTTAAATTTAACGTAACCGTTCCCCCCTTTTAGTACCAGGAAATTTTAGGCTTTCGTGATAAAGGCATACCAAGACACCACAACCACACATGCACACACAAAGAAGCCAGAGACCTAATATCCCTGGCATTCATCCTATAAAAGGATATCTAATATCTTCTTAATCCTATTCTTCCCTAAGACCCTCCTATTATTCCGTATCTCATAGAAGAAAAGATAATACATCTCAAGTTCCTCCATCCAAATCCTATCTCCTCCCTCCAATAATGGTTCTATTCTCATCATATCCTCAGGATTAATCCATAACCGATACCAAACCATATTACCTTCAGAACATCTTAGGATTCTCTTATGGTCATCATCCCTTATCGCTGTTACCGTTACCATATTCCCTAAACATTTCTTGGTTCATCCTAAATCCAGGCCTAGATATAATCATTCTCTGGATATCATGTATCTTAATTGCCATCTCATCCTTTTCCATAGGATGATTGATAGGTAATGCCAAAAACCTATTCCAAATCTCTTCGGTAAGCATAAGGATTTCCTCTTCCTCTTTGGTAAGCTTTGCTAAATCTTCCATCATGGGTATATTTTAGGTTCTTCAAATGTAAGAGGAGGGAGCTTTGGTTCTCCCTCTCTTTTAATTCTCTCTAAATCCTCCAAGGCACACTCTAGTATTTTTAATCGTTCAGCATTATAATCTTTAGATATAGGAAACCAGAATGCTGTTCCCAGAAGGTATTCATGTCCTTCTAGGTTTTCTAATGGCATTCTATACCATATCCTACCTTCAATTCTTAATCCTTCTCCTTGCAATTTTATGATGGTAGGGTTATAATAACCAAAGTATACTATCTCGATATTAAACCTTTGTGGGGTGAACCAGGGTTTAATTACATGTCTCCATAGGAAAACTTCTTCGACTAATGCAAATTCTCTACTGATAGTTCTGCTTACATCAATTAGGTCAGCACATAATCCTCTTGGAGAATCGGGTATATTAAGCCTTCCATATAGGACTGCTTCAAATGTATTCTTTACTGGAAGATAGTAATTTCTTACCAATCCCTCGATTACCTTATTTTCTAAGGAGTTATAATCGATTGCAGTGAACGTAGGCTCTTCCATTTTTCTTTAGTATTCTTTCAAATCATTGGCAGGTAATACACTTTGGACTTCCTACCATTATCTGTACTTCTCCTTTAATTACTGGACATGGATTGGTAAGCTTCTTTTGCCTACCTACCTTCTTCGTTGTTATTTCTCTGTTCATAGTTATTAAAATATGTGATTAGTAAATATATCGGAAATAGAGGCATGATTAACCAGATAGTTAGGAAAAAGAACCCCACCCTTTTCATTGGGTGGGATGAAGTAATTACTCTGGTCATAAACCATGCAGGTATAAAACATATGGCATATATAATGCCTAAGATTATCCAGGTTATCATTGTTCAAAGTACTTATTTACGATTTTGGATATCTTCTTATCTAACTCTACTATTAGTTCGCTGAACTCTTTATCCTTCATATCTTTTATCTTGGCTTCGATAAATTCCAGGTTTCTCTTAATAGAGAAATAAGATTTGAAGGCTTGGTAATCCAATTCAGATTTATCTGTTAGAGGTAATATCATACTTGATTTACCATCTAACCTTGTATAGAATCCATCGGGTCCCAGGGTTCTTGATACCTTTACTTTGTTACTCAGTACTGCAAACCCACCTTTCTTATCTATGGATTCTACGATTACTTTCTCCATAAGAGTTTTGCCGTCAGAGAAAATGACTTCTTCACCCTCCTTTAGCTTTTTGGTTTCTTTGTTCTTTTTCATATCTTTATTATTAAAATGTTTATGCAAATATACAAAATTATTCTGATTTAATACAATTATCAATAAGAATTTTTAAATCTGCTGCGGTAAAGGATTTCCGGTTAAGTAAGTCGTCTAGTTGTTCTGGAGTTAGGATTATACCATTTGGAGTAAAAAGTTCTCTTAAGTGTGCCGGAATTATTCCCTGGAATCCCCAATTATTATATGAACCTATATACAATTTATTATTTACCATTGCAGCAATATATTTCTTGGTTGAACCTAATGACTCTCTTCTAAAGGTAGCGACTTCTAACCAAATCTTATTTAAGTGAATAGAATAATGCTGAAAATAAGGTGTAACCAAGGGAATCATTTCGTAATTAGAATTCTCTATCAGAGTTTTATCCGATTCAATAATTCTATGCCAAAAAGCACATTGAAAACAAAGTTGTTTTTCCTTCATTAACTGAGGTACTGTTTTGGCTAAATCGTAATCATCCAAATCTAATGGTGAATTACATAGGTGACATGTGAGTTTCTCTTCCATATTATTATAAATTTTTATATAAGATAATAGAACTCCTAACTATCATCCAGATAAGGTATACGCAATACTTTCTTTTCTTTAATGAACTTTAAAATATAACGTTATGGATAAGTTAACTAATGAAATGATTGTGGCTTTAGCCAATGATTTAGGACTGGAGCCAGCTCTTTTAAAGGCAGTACAACTGGTTGAAGGAGCAGGTAGAGATGGATTTCTAGTAGATGGTAGACCTCAAATTCTGTTTGAAGGTCACATTATGTACAAAGAAATCAAAAATAAGTTTGGTTTAGACAAGTTAGTAGCTGCTCAAAAGAGTTACCCTACGATTTGTTTCCCAAAATGGGATAAATCGAAGTACTTAGGAGGAGCAAGTGAGTACAAAAGACTCGAAATTGCCAAGAAAATCGACGAAGAATGTGCTTTGAAGTCAGCTTCTTGGGGAATGTTTCAGATTATGGGCTTCAATCACCTCTATTGTGGCTGTAAAGACGTCTTCGAATTCGTGAAAAAGATGCAGGAATCTCATGAAAGTCAGTTAAAACTCATGTATTACTACATGAATAATACCAGTTGCTTGAAAAATCTGAAAGAACATGACTGGGCAGGCTTTGCTCGGAAGTATAATGGTCCTGGTTATGCTGAAAATGCCTATGACCAGAAGTTAAAAAACGCTTACGAAAACTTTAAAAACAAGATATAATGAAGGTAATTTACAACAAATTCATCCCATTTAAGGGATACAAGGCAATGAACTTATTCGGAATTGTCTTTGTGAGAAAAGGTGCTAAGTTTGACACATATGATTACAACCATGAGCATATTCATCTCAAACAAATGCAAGAGATGTTGTGGATATTCTACTACTTATGGTATGCAATCGAGTACCTAATCATCATGTTCTTTGCTAAGTGGAACAAACAAAGCGAAAGATACCATGATGTAAGCTTTGAAGAAGAAGCCCATAACAATGACCATAACCTGGATTATACTAAGGTTAGGAAACATTATGCCTGGGTTAAATATGTAAAACTAAGAAGTTACAAGAAATGAATGTATTAGGGATTTCAGCAGGGCAAGGAGCTCTGCTGTTCCCTTTTAGGAAGCACCTATTAGGGAATATAGAACCTCGAGGAGTATTTCATACTCCAGGTGAAGAGCAATGGAAGACTAATTTTAAGGGTGTACCATTCTATAAAGGATATAACTTACCTGAGTTTGATGAGAAAGTAGATGTTATTTTATCTTCTCCAGACTGTGGTATGTCGTCTATTATGAGGCTTTCAAAGGTTAAAGAATTGGGTAAACCCAAGGATAACCGGAGTTTAAATCTAGTAATAGAAGGAATTAACTATTACAAGCCTAAGATTTTTCTTATTGAAAACCTGCCTCGTTTACTATCTCTCTTACCCAATGAATACCTTCAGGAAGCCTTTAAAGACTATAAACTTATTTTTCACGAAAGAAGCGTTTCTGACTATGGGAACTCCCAAGTATCAAGGAAGCGTTTAGTTATCGTTGGAATACATAAGAAAACCGGTAAGAAATACTTGAATGCTTTTGATGAAGTATTCCAAGTAAAAACTCCAAAACTTACTAGAGACTTGCTCTTTGTATCTCCTTACGGGAGTAATTATAATATCCCAATAGAAAAAACTTTGGCGATGTATGATTATCGAAAACTCCCTGAAAAGAAGAATCTGACTGTTGAGAAGATTCAAGTATTATGGAATAGTGCTTTCAAGAACGAGAAGAAATGGCCCATTAAAACTGCAAAGATGAGTACTCTCCCGGGAGTGTATCGATTGGAGTTAGATAAACCACCTCTAACTTTAAGACCTGCAGATAGGCAATTTAGACCTGATGGATACCCTCTTGGGATTAACGATTTCAAGGCAATCATGGGATTTCCCAAACAGTTTAAGATTTACATTGACCAAGAAAATTACCTTTATTGGTTAAACAAGGCAAGGTATACAATTGCCAAGGGTTCCGTGTTTGAAATTGCAATCTGGTTTAGGCGATGTATCAAGAAGGCCCAGATACCTTGAATTTTTATTTTTTCTCTTTTATATATTTTCTCTTTTTTGTTTAGCTTACCTATAGCTATTAGACTATTAGCCAATAGAACATAATTCTAATCTGAAAGGAAAAGGGATTGTTAAGGGAGAAGGAGAACAAGCCAAGAACGTAACTGATTGATTTTGAATTGATTAAGTATGTATTACTCTTGGCAACTGAATGCCAAGTCATTGATAATTAATATGTTAGCTTATGAACAAGAAAAACCTAAAGAATGCCTTAGTACTTTTGCTACTAGGATTTACTATTTACCTTTGCTTCAGGAATTACAAACTGAATTCATATATCAGACAACTTCCTGATTCATCGGTCATTGGCATTCCTGATACAATCAAACTGAAAGAGAACTTCAAGCCCCAATCACCATATACACAATTGGTTCAGCCCCAGAGAATTCTTCTCTACGACTTCTATCGAAACAGTAGCAATTCGACTAAACCTCAGGCTTCTGATTCAACAGCGGTTACTTCGAATAGGATTAGTAGAGAAGATTCTCTGGTCCAATTTACCTTGGATAAAAACCAATTGAACCTAAGTTTATTCAACAAGGAAACAAACTCCTATTCAACGAGAATGTTTAACATGGACTTAGATAAGTATAAGTACAATTGGTATGAAGGTCAATTAACTCAAAAAAGAATTAGAAAACTAACTCTAAGTCCATACGTTTATGGTAAATATAGGGTCTTTAATCAAATGTTAGACATAGGGACAGGCCTTTCAATCAAGACTACTAATTTCAATTATAAACTCGGTATAAATGCTTTTCATTATCCGAAGTTCTTTTCGGGAATAAAAGCTGACTTAGAGTTTTCAGTAACATATAACTTTTGATTATGGCAAAGAAGATTAACATAGAAACTAACACATCTGCTCTCACAAGGGAAGAACTAGCAACACTTGCTAAGGTTAGTAATGATGTTTTTTACTTTAGCCTTTTCACTTATGTGATACACCCTATGAGGGGAAAGGTAAGATTTGAACTTTACCCGTATCAAAAATCGGTTCTGTATAACTTCGTAAAAGAACGTTTCAATATTCTGCTTAAGTTCAGGCAGGCAGGTATTACGGAGCTTATTTCTATGTACTGCCTATGGTTGGCAATGTATCATCCTAACAAGAAGATTAACATTATATCAATCAAGGACACAACAGCAAAGAAGGTACTTAAAAAAATTAAGTTCATGTACAAAAACCTGCCATGGTATTTACAGACACCGATTATTAATGGTCGTTCGGGAGAATATGGTTCTGCATCAATGATAGAGTTCGATAATGGCTCATTCATAGAATCCATCCCAACGTCTTCAGAAGCTGGTCGTTCGGAATCTCTATCCTTATTGGTAATTGATGAAGCAGCAGTAGTTAGATGGGCAGCCCAGATTTGGGCAGCCGCTTTTCCTACTCTTTCCACTGGTGGAGCTGCTATCATCAATTCCACTCCTTATGGAGTTGGTAACTTTTACCACTCTACTTGGGTTGATGCTATTGCAGGTGGGAATCCATTTAACCCACTTAGATTGTATTGGCAAATGCACCCAGAACGAGACATCAATTGGTACAATGAAATGTCTTCTGCTCTTGGAACAAAAAGAACTGCACAAGAAATTGATGGTGACTTCTTATCATCTGGAAATACGGTCTTCGACTTAGCTGACATAAAAGCTATCGAAGACTGTCTTAGTGATTATCCGGTTATTAAGAAAAGATTCAATGGTCAATATCGGCAATTCTTAGAACCAGCACCAGATAAGGAATATTTCATTGGTGCTGACGTTTCAACTGGTAGGTCTTCTGACTACTCTGCATTTACTTGCATGGATAAACAAGGAGAAGAACAAGCAGTATTCAAAGGTAGACTTTCAGTAGATAAGTATGCAAGGTTACTTGGAGATACCGGGCATTTGTTTAACTTTGCCACTATTGCTCCAGAATCTAATGATGTTGGATTGGCAGTAACTTCTGCTCTTCAAACTGAAGGCTATCCTAAACTGTATTACTATCAGAAAATGCTTAAGAAGAAAGGTAAATCTAGACCTGAGGTAGATAAATCTCCAGGATGGTTAACTACACAAAAGAACCGTTCTGTTATTGTAGAGGGACTTGAACAGGATATTCGAGAAGATAATATTACTGTTAAAGACCCTTTCTTTGTTCAAGAAGCATATACCTTCATATATGATGGTTTAGGTAGGCCAGTTGCAATGGGTAAGCATAGAGCTAATAATTCTACAGTAGATGTAGACCTAGAGGGGGATGTATATGCAGATGACTCTATATTCGGTAAAGCAATCTGTAATCACATAAGAAAAGGAAAAACTAACGTAATAGTACAACCGAAATGAAAAAGCTCAATTTTAATTGGAGTTGGGGTAGAAAGAAAGACCCACCTCCTGAATCAAACAAGGAGCCAAGCAAGCCAAAAGCTGCTGCTATATCTCCTGGTAGAGTATCAGTGGATGAAGATAACTCTTTACTCAGTACTCTGAAAGGGATGACCGTAATGGTAGACCCTTCTTTTCGTGTTGAAGTAATCCCTTTGATTCGTGATTTATATAAGGTAAATCCGGATATGGGCATTGCTTTGCAGGATATGTTTAAGTTGGCAAACACCGGTCATACGGTAACATTCCCAAACAACTCAGATGCTGAAGCAGATAAGATGAGAAAACATCTTACTGAAGCTACTAAGAAATGGTCTAGGTATACTGCTGGTATAGATGGTCTAGTTAATAAGATGATTGTACAATGCCTTGTTAGTGGAGCTATATCTGTTGAAGGAGTTCCCAATGATATGTTGGATGGTTTGGACACAGTCTTATTCCTTAGACCCGAGAACATTGTTTTCAAAAGAGAGAACAATGGAGTATATTCTCCTTACCAGAGGAATAAGAATTACTTCGTAAAGCACCAAGATTATATCAAACTAAACCCAGAAACTTATGTGTATGCTGGTATGTTTAATGATACTGATGAACCTTATGGGATTCCTCCTTTTATGGCAGCATTGGATTCATTAAAAGGCCAACATGATATGAAGGTTAACTTCAAACACATAATGGAAATGGTTGGTATGGTAGGATTCTTGGAAGCTAAGATGACTAAACCAGACCAGAATCCAAATGAAAGCTTACAAGCTTATCAATCCCGTCTTGAACGTACCTTAAAAGATTTGAAAAGAAATCTTCGTAATGGTATGAAAGACGGTATAGTAACTGGTTACATTGATGACCATGAGTTTAAACTCAATTCAACTACCAAGGAGCTTGGTAATATTGAGAAACCCTGGAACATGAATCAGCAATCAGTTGCAAATGGTTTGGGAGTTAATGGAAACCTTATTGGAGTTAGTTCAACAACGGGAGAGGGAGCAACGGGTATAATGCTGTCTAAATTAATCAGCCAGTTAAAAAATATCCAAATGCTTGTAACTTATGTATTGGATTTTCTTTATTCTCTAGAACTGCGTCTGGCAGGCTTTGATAATAAGGGAATAAAGATATCATGGGGAACTTCAACTATCTCTGATGAAGTTAAGGTTCAACAAGGTCTTCAGTATAAAATCCAAAATCTGGATTTATTATATAAGGCTGGTATCATTAGCCAAGACCAATATGCTTGGGCAATGGGTTATGATTCTCCTGATGAGAATGAACCAAGAGTTTCACTTGAGGACCAATTTGCTAAAGGCGGTAACTTAGACCCTCAAGAAGGAACTAAGAAGAAGCAAAGGCAAGATGATAAAAATCAATCTGCTCGTAGGTCAAGAGATAAAACTAATCCGGCTCCATCTCGTGGAGACCAAAATACAAAAGCAAGATGAGTAAATTTACTAAAAGAAACAAAGAGCATCTTGATTCAATGGTGATTGGCCAGGGTCATACCATTATGGCTGGGTATATCCCAGAAGCAGTTGGAGCCCAGGCTTTCTCAGAGAATTATTACAAATGGAAGACTCCGACACCGGATACCATTGCTCAATTTGGATTTTGGGGAGGGGATATAGATTATAATACCTATTATCCAAACCTTGATAAATCGGAACTTACTCCGAAGGACGAAGAGTTCATAGAACCAATGTTTAGGTTACTTTCTGAAACGATTGTATCCAAGAACTGGAATCCTACTGACTTTGGTCAGAATGGAGTACTTAAGGCTTCCATGAAACTGTTACTCGGGCAAACAGTAAATTGCGACCATGAAACAAATATTGGTAATGCAATTGGAGCTGTATCTCAAGTAATGTGGCAGGAGTCTTATAAGGATGGAAGCTTTACTATACCTGCAGGTATCAACGGTATTTTGAAGATTGATGGTAAAGCTAACCCAAGAATTGCTAGAGGTATTCTCATGGAACCTCCTTCAATTCATAGTAACTCGGTAACAGTACAGTTTAAGTGGGATAAATCACACCCAGGAATGGAAGATGGTGAATTCTATCAAAAACTTGGTACTTATGACTCTAAAGGTGAAATGGTTCGTAGAATAGTTACTGAGGTAGTTCGATATATGGAAACATCCCTGGTATCTCATGGAGCTGATTCATTTGCTCAAAAGATTGGTGAAGATGGTAAAATCATTAATCCAACCTTTGCAAAAAGAACCTGGTCTTCTTATGAGGAATATCGGGATGACAAGTCCAAACAGTACTTCTTTACTGACTACAAAACGGATTTCAACTCATTCCAAGAAAAGGACAATACTCCAGATTCTTTTAATGATAATGGTACCCAAGAAAATCATAATCCTAATAAAGAAAATATGAACAAAGAATTGCAAGAATTTTTAGAAAAGCTTTTCGGAGATAACATGTTATCTCTGGCAGAAGGCAAAGAAATGACTCAGGAAGAAGTTATTTCTTGTATTCAAAGCTTGGTATCATCCAAAAACAGTCTTCAGACAACGGTAGATAATCTTACTACAGAGAAATCTTCTCTTACAGAACAGATTACCAACCTGAATGCAGAAGTTGCAAACTTGAAGGAAATGGCAACTGTAGGAAAGAATCATATTGCTTCTCTCCGTGAAAATGCTGTTACTACTTACAAGAAGCTGATGGGTGACAAAGCCGATGAAACTATTGTTACAATGTTGAATGCCGAAACTACTGGCATCGTTACTCTCATCTCCTTGACTAAGGATTATCAGAGTCGTCTGGAAGAAAAATTCCCAATGGTATGTGCAAGCTGTGGTTCTCACGATGTAAGCCGTGCTTCTTCTGTTGCAGAGAATGAAAATGAGGGTAAAACTGAAAAACCTGCAACTACTTCAAATGCAGAAGCCAAGTCTACTTCGGAAACCCTTGAAGACTTGTACAAGAAGAAATTCAAGTAATAATCGATAAATATCACTGTTATGACTAAAATCGTAAACAAAGACCAGCCAATGACGCTGTTTGGGGAAAAGACCCCAAGAGCGGTGATTTACAAAAGTGAATCACACAAATTGCACCAAGCTTTCTGTGTAAAAGATGGAGAGAAAATCGTACAGGGTATGCCAGTGGCTTTGAATGAAGAAGGTTTGATTTACCCTTGCACTGAATCTACTCAGGTATATATCGGAGTGGCAGTAACCGACAATGTAAATCCTGCTTACCAGGCACAGAACAAATTCCCAGTAGAGGTAACTGTTGCTGTAGAAGGTTACATGATTTGTAACTGGGTATCTAATGCTGCTGACTTAAAAGCAGGATATGTAGTTCCCTCTGGTGACTTACTGAACAGCCGATTTGTAAAAGCAAACCAGTCAACAGATGCTACACCTTTCATTGCCATCACACCTGCAGATGAGGCAAACGAGGTAATTCAAGTACTTATTAAATAAGAGAAGAAGAAACATGGAAAAAGTTGATATTTCAAAATTGAAGAGAGAAGACTTCGCAAAAGAACTTCCTCAAATGGTACAGCAGTTGGATGCTTACCGTCAAGGTTCACAGAACAAGAAACCTGTGGACATCACATTAGGTGAACTTACCACTGGTAAATGGGGTATTACCCAAGATGAATTGTTCGAGAAGTTGGATATCAATCCGAAAATCGACACAATGGAAAACATCTTCACAATGCCTCAGCAAGATGTTCGTTGGATTGTTCCGGAAATCATTCGTTCTGCCATCACTCTTGGTATGCGCCAGGCTCCGTTCTATCCGGAGATTATTGCTTCTGACCAGTCAATCAGTGGTCTTAGCGCAATCATGCCGATGATTAACATGTCCGATGCTGCTCCTGCAAAGGTTAATGAAGCAGAAACTATCCCATTGGGAGATGTAAGCTTTGGACAGAAATCAGTAAGTCTCTTCAAAATTGGTAAGGGATTCAAACTTACTGATGAAGTTCGTAACTACGTATCTCTTGATGTATTGGCAATCTACCTTCGTGACTTCGGTGTTCAGCTTGGTTATGCAATGGATACTCTGGCAATGGATGTTGTTATCAACGGTAACAAACCTGATGGTTCAGAATCTGCTCCGGTTATCGGTGTATATGAAACTACGAATGGTATCACTTACAAAGACTTGCTACATATCTGGGTAAGAGCTGCTCGTATGGGACGTAACTTTACTACTATGATTGGTGGTGAAGACCAAGCAATTGAAATGCTGAACTTGCCGGAATTCAAAGAACGTCATTCTGGTACAACTGAAGCTACACTGAACGTGAAGTCTCCGGTACCTAAGAATGCTAACTTCTATATTCATCCGGGAACACCTGACCAAGGTTTGCTGTTGATTGATACAACTGCTGCTTTGATTAAACTGACTGCAAAACAGTTGATGCTTGAATCAGAAAGAATCGTATCAAATCAGACTCAGGCAATCTATGCTACTCTGACTACAGGCTTCTCTAAGATGTATCAGGATGCTGCATTGATTCTGTCTGCAGAGAAGAAGTTCTCAGAATTTGGATTCCCCGAATTTATGAACATTGACCCGTATCTCTTGGTTAACCTTGAGTAATAATACACCTGGTTTATTTTACAAATAATTCCATTTCTTGATGGGGTAGGTTTTGCGAGGACCTACCCCTAATTTTAAACATCTAAAAACTTAGTAAAATTATGGATAAATATAAAGTAACTGTAGGTGCTAAAGCTTACAGCTTCCATGACCAATCTACAGGTATTACAATTTGTAGAGGAGAAGAAAAAGAATTGAGTGCTCGACAGTACAGAACTAAAAAGATTCAGATGGCTTTGAATTCAGGTCACCTGCGTTTGGTTCTTGATAAGAAAGCTGTCGACAAATACTCCAATGATGACATCGATAAGTTGGAAAAGAAACTGAATGCTCAGTTCGAAAAAGGTATGGAAATCAAAAAGATTGCCAAAGCCTATACTCTCGAAGAAGCAACCCTTATCGCTGCTCGTCACGAAATTGTTGCCGACAAAGGTGATACAGTTGAAACTCTGATTCAGGTTCTGTTGGAAGAGTTCGAAGAATCTAAAAAATAAGATACCATGGACAATCTAGACTTTGTAGCTATTGCGAATGGTCTGGAAGTTTCATTTAGAGTATTAACCAAAGTCCCAGCCAAGGCCATTTTTGACTGGGACTTTGGTGATGATAAGGGGTCCGTTTATGATGTTAAACAACCTACTTATACTTATGAAAAGTCCGGATTCTATACAGTAGCGTTGAACATAACGAACTCCGAAGGACTTAACTTAAATGCAACTAAAACCATAATTGTAAATAACGAGTCCAAAACTACATTAACTGATAGTATATATAACCTAATCAATTATTACATTCCTTCAGAAATCTCAGATGGTATGTCATCAGAAGAGAAAGCAATGTACATAACTAAATGGCAGTTATATATCCAACCGCTAGTAAATCATATTATCCCACTGGATAAATATAATGATGAGTTAATGTATGAAGCTCTAGAAAACCAATTAATTATGGAATTGGCAGCATGGGATTATCTCAATGTTAAGCTCCTTAATTTATTAACAAGTACAGGAGAATACCTAAGTCAACTTACTTCAACCAAAGAACAAGTTGGTGATGGTTCTTCTAAACCGGAACAAGCTCGAGGTGATAGAATCAAACAAATCACAACTGGGCCTACTGAAGTACAGTACTATGATACACTTGCCGATGCAACATCTTCCCTATGGAAAACATTTTCTCAAGCAATGCAACCTGGTGGTATCATAGACGAGTTAAGAAAAAACCTTTGTATGTTAGCTGGACGATTGGAAATCTACTTACCATTCTGTGACCAAGCAAGTCATGTAGTAGTTCCAAGAGTAGTAGACAGAAGAAGACCTGGATTAATAGATGGGCCAAACCCCAGCTCTCCAGTAAAACGTAATGGTAGAACCTTAATCAAGAAAAGATGACCAAGACTCCTCATAGAATGGTAAAGAATCGTTCTTGGGATAGATACAAGAAGATTATAAATGATTTCTTGGATATAGATGCTGGTAGGCAAACTATAACTTGGGCAAAGAATGTAAATCAACTCCTAAGTCATGGAGAAGATGAAATCCCTAAATATTATAATATACCAATCGAGGCATTATGTTATTACAATGCCTTCAGAAACTGGCCTATTAATAAGGCAACAGTAACTGGAGAACTCGATGATGAGAATTTATCAATACTGGTTACTAAATCATATATAGAACAACTGGGATATTTAACTCCAGAAGGCTATTGGGATTTTAACTGGTCTGAAGATAGATTTGTAATCAACGGTATCACTTATAAACCTTCGGGAGATACACAAGTTGCCCAGGCCAAGGATGAAGCATTAGTCTTCATGGTTATCCTAAAAAGGGACCGAGATACCAAAATACAATTCGTAGAATAAAATTGAAAAGTATATGGCAAAGATGTTAATGTTACGATGGAAACCAATTAATACCGGAAATGGTATTTGGTTTGACAGTAACCTGATTGTCTTGAACGGTACATCTGGAGTACATATTGAAAGTAAGAAAAGTAATTTAGACGTTACCACATTCCAGTCTATGACTGGAGGTAAGTTTGTTACTTGCTTTCAAGATTACTTTGGAGAAGTTTGGGATAAGATAATACCTCATCCGGGTATTGGCCAGGTGATAAAATTCCGTATCAATCAACTCCCAGATTATGCAATAATCAGAGGTGATATTGAAGACGGGGGAGACCCAGACCCAGAACATCCAGATATTCCAATGAATGCCTTCTGTGGAAAAGAAGGAGAACCATTCAGAGATAAGAATTCTGACTTCTTCTGTGGTAAGCAAGTAATCAATCCTTAAAATAATAACAATATGTACGTAAGTAAGTATTACACAAATGAAGAAATTGACCAAAGACTTTTACAAGGTTATTTCGATGACTTCGTAAAGGCTGGGTTTGCCGGAACTATTAATGAGTTCTGGGCATTCGTTCTTTCTATTGCCAATAAGGTAGATAAGAGAGAAGGATACGACTTATCTAAAAATGACTTCACAGATAAACTCAAAGAGAAACTGGAGGGCATTGAAGAAAGAGCAAACTACATCACTAAGCTTTCTCAGTTGGAGAATGATACTAAGTTCCAAACTGAAGAACAGGTAAGACAAGCTATCAGTGATTTGATTGATGGTGCTGATGATGCACTTGATACATTAAAGGAATTGGCAGAAGCATTGGGAAATGACCCGAACTTTGCTACTACAATTACTAACAAACTAACGGATTTACGTAATGCACTGACAGATGAAGTTAACCGAGCTAAGGAGGAGGAAGGAAAACTGAGTACCCAAATTAGTGAGGTTAAATCTAATTTCATCAAGGCAGTGGATTTACTTAATGATAAAATCGACACTGCAGTTACTAACCTTATCAATAAGATAGATAAAGTAGAAGCAAAAGTCGATAAGAATACTGCTGACATTGCAGACCTCAGAAATGAAACTACTGGTTCATTGGCAGAAGCTAAAGCTTATGCTAAAGACTTGGTAGATAAAGAAGCTGAGCTTCGTAAAACTGCCGATGATGCTTTATCAGAAAGTATTCACCAACTGAACACCTTGCATATCAATGATAAGGCAGAGCTCAAACAAGATATTGCGGCAGAAGCCCAATTGAGAGCAAATGCCGATGCAAATATTCAGTTGAAACTAACTGAAGAAATCACCAATCGTCAAACTGGTGATGCTGCCTTAGAAAGTAAACTTTCTGATGAGGTAGTAAATCGCAAAGCTGCCGATGAAACTCTTCAGAATTCAATTACCAAAGAGGTAGTTGACCGTACTAATGCAGATAATACCCTCCAGGTAAATATCGATAAAGAGGCTCAAGCTCGGGAATCTGCAGACCAAGTTCTTCAGACTAATATTAATTCTGAAGCAGCAACCCGTACTGCTCAGGACCAAATCCTTGACCAGAAGATTACTGCTCTATCGGATAAGGGAGTTGCTGACAAAGCCGAAGTACTTGCTGCTGTAGAAGCAGAAAAGGAAGCACGTATTGCAGGAGACAATTCCCTTAAAGAAAGTAAGGTGGATAAGAGAGAAGGTTATGCCTTGTCTAAGAATGACTTTACCGATATCTTACTTCAGAAATTGAACGGTATCGAAGAGCATGCAAATTATATTACTCAAGTATCACAATTAGTAAATGATGCTGGGTATCAAACGGAAGCCGATGTAGAGGCTGCAATCGAAAAGATTATCGGTTCTGCACCTGAAGTACTTGACACTCTGGAAGAGATTGCCAAAGCCCTGGGGGATGACCCTAATTTCGCTACAACTATCACTAAGAAGTTGGCAGCAATCACAGAGAAGGTAAATCAAGAAATCGAAGACAGAACTGCTGCAGATACTGCTCTCCAAGGAAATATCGATACTGAGATAGCTGAACGTAAAGAAGCCGATGCTGCTCTTAAGACCGAACTTAAAGAGTATGTAGATGCTCAGACTTCTATCGGTGATACTGCATTGAATGTAGTTAAGGATAGCTTGGCTAAAGAAATCCAAGACCGTAAAGATGCCGATACAACCTTGCAATCTAACATTGATAAGGAAGCTAATGATAGAAAAGCTGCAGATGCAACACATACTGAAAACATCGCTACTCTTAATCAAAGAGTATCCGATTTGGCTTTATCTATTCAGGATGCTATCAATACGGTTAAGAATGAACTTACTGCTCAGGTAAATGCTAATACTACAGCAATTGCTACCAATGCAGCTAACATTCAAAAAAACTCAGAAGCAATCACTGCTGTAACCAAAACTGTAGGTGATAACTACAAAGAGGTTAAGGATATGATTAATGAGGAAATTGTAGACCGTACTAAAGGTGACAGTAACCTCAGTTCTCGTATTGATACCACGAATATTGCCTTGGGAACCGAACAGGCTGAAAGAAAGGCAGCAGACCAAATCCTTCAAGTAAACCTTGATAAAGAAGTTGGAGACCGTAAGTCGGCAGATGCTGCATTGGAAACTGCTATAGACGGTAAGATTCAAACTTTAACGGCTGAAGTTGGTGGGCAATTAGGTATCCTTACTAATAAGATTAATGAAGAGATAGATAACAGAAGTGGTGCCGACCTTTTATTAGAAAATAAGATTGATTCCTTGAAGACAGAATCTACTGAAAAGGTAGATGAACTCAAAACCAAGGTAGATGCTAACACCGCAGCTATCAACGTAGAAAAGGAAAGAGCTATTGCTAAAGAGGATGCAATCCAGGCAAACTTGAATACGGCTATCGCTAATCACAAAGACGAGGTAAATGCCTTAACTAAGGATATCTCTGATGAGGCTAATGCTCGCATTGCAGGTGATGCTGCTCTCCAGGTAAATATTGATAAAGAGGTAGTTGACCGTAAGAATGCAGATACCCTTATTAATAATGCCTTAGCCCAGGAAGTTTCTGACCGTACTACTGCTATTCAGGGATTGGAATCTAAGAAGGTAGATAAGGTAGATGGTAAAGTACTTTCTTCAAATGACTTTACAGACCTCCTCTTGGTAAAATTGAATGGTGTAGCAGAACATGCTAACTATATTACCAAGGTATCCGAGTTACTGAATGACTCAGGATTCCAGACTGCTGAAGAAGTAGAAGCTGCAATCCAGAAAATCATTGGCTCTGCTCCTGGTGTATTGGATACCTTAGAGGAAATTGCTAAGGCTTTGGGTGATGACCCTAACTTTGCAACTACCATGACTCAGAAACTTACTGAGTTAACTACTAAGCTTGAAACTGAAACTCAAAACCGTATTGATGGTGATGCAGCTTTGGATACTAAGCTTACAACTTTAGGTACTAATCTTACCAAGATAGTAGAGGATTTAAGAACCTATGTTACTGAAACTCGTACTGAACTCTTGGCAAGAGCAAATAACCAGGATGCTCTTATCAATCAGAACTCGGCAAATATCCAGAGAAACTTGGAATTAATCCAAGGTATTCAGAATAACATTTCAGGTTCTTACTTGGAAGTTAAAGCTTTGCTTGAAACCGAGGTAGCTGCACGTAAGGCCGAGATTACTCGAGTAGAAGGTTTGATTACAGAAACTAATCAGGCTCTTACTACTGAAACCGAAGAACGTAAAGCTGCAGATAAAGAACTCCAGGATAATCTGGATGCCGAAGAAGCTGCAAGAGTTGCTGCTGATACTGCACTAGGAGTTCGTATCGATACGGAAACTTCAGAAAGAAAGGCAGCTGATACTACTCTCCAGGGAAATATCGACAAAGAAGCTCGGGCAAGAGAGGCAGAAGATTCTAGGCTAAATGCCCGTATCGACAAGGAAACTACTGACCGAGTTAATGCAGATACGGCATTGGGTACTCGTATTGATAATGAAGAGGATGCAAGGGAAGCTGCAGACACAACTCTTCAGGAAAATATTGATACTGAAGAAACTGAAAGAAAGGCAGCTGATAAGACTTTGCAGGATAACATAGATGCTACCAATGCTCATACTATCAATACTCACAGATTGGATTCAAATCCGGTATTGAATGGTACAGACATTAAGTTGGATGGCTATGAAAAGAATGCAGGTACTACTCCTGCAGATTTGGACGTAAAAGCAACAGATACTACTTCGGTTGCCTTTGGTAAAGTACAAAAACGTATCGAAGTAGATAAGGCAGATGCTGATTCTAAATTCAATAAGGTAAAAGCTGCAGTAGGTCTTACCAATGATTTGGGAATGCCAGCTCTTACTGATACGAATTATATGGGCGGTTCAGTAGATGTAGTAGATTCTTTGAAAAAACTTGATGCTCAGTTAGAACCAATTATTATCCCGGCGGCAGCATTCAATATATCTGCTTCGGCAACCTCAGAAGAGATTGCAGCAGTATTTACCGATGAATTGCTTAACGAGATTGCAAATAATACTACACACCGTCCTTATATATTGGTAGATACCGGCAACAATTTCTATCAACAATTTAGATTAAGTTTACAACTTAGTGGTCCTACTACTGGTGCCATTACTTTGAGATTTATGTATGAATTGGCTGGTATGGAATTCTACAGAGAGTTCAAGAGAACTGCTCAAGGTGCTTGGTCTATTTCTACAGTAAGAGCTGGTAAAATTCTTATCGAAGGAGATGTAGTAAATAACTTAACTGCAGGTGGAACTAAGGTACCATTAAGTGCAGAACAAGGTAAAGCTTTGAAGGCTTTGATTGATGGTCTTGGAACTGATACTTCAGAACTGGAAACAGAACTCAAAGAATTAATCCAAACTACTAAGACGGCTTTAGAAGCTTCAATAGCTACAGAAGTTCAAAATCGAAAAGATGCTGATACTGCCTTAGATACGAAGTTAACTACGGCTATCAATAAGGAAGTTCAGGATAGAACTGCTGCTGATACTGTATTGGGTACCCGAATTGATAACGAGGTAACTGCAAGAACAGAAGCAGATGCTGCCTTGAAAACTGAATTAACCGAGGACATACAAGGAGTTCAGGATGCCCTAGATGCTTTTATTGCAACTAAGGCACAAGCTAGTGGATTAGCTTCTCTGGATGAAAATGGTAAAGTACCTGCTGAACAATTACCCTCATATGTAGATGATGTAATCGATGTATATGCAACATACGATAAGTCTCCCACTGGAGATCTTTCTAATATCTCTCTCTTTGCAGATGCTGACCATAATACACCAATAACGGGAGAGGCAGGAAAGATTTATCAGAATGTAACTACTGGAGAACCTGGTTATCAATTTAGATGGACTGGTACTACTTGGTCTCTGATTGTTTCTGGTGGAGTAGTAATTGGAGAGATTACCGGTACTGCCTATGATGGAGCAAAAGGTAAAACTACTACGGATAATCTTAATGCTCTTAAAGCCTTTAATCCTATACGATTAACCAATATTGTTACTGATACTTCTAAAGCTACAATCCAATATGAAAAGGCCGATGGTACAGGTATCCAAGGATTACAAATTCCTACTGCATCATCTGCTAAAGCTGGTGTTATGGCTGCTGCAGATAAGGTTAAATTAGATACTACTTTACCGAAACAGATATCGGATGAGACTGCTGCAAGAGTAGCTGCTATTAAGGCTTTGCAAGGAGAATTGGCAGATGATATTGCTCAAGAGGTAGTAGATAGAAATTCTGCAATAGCTGCTGCTAAAACAGAACTCACTACTGCTATCAATAAAGAGGTATCCGACAGAAAAGCTGCAGATACTCAGGTAAAAACCGACCTTGAAGCTGCAGTTGAATTAGTTGCTGAAGAATTAAGAGGTGCAGATACTACTCTTCAGAATAATATCACTAAAGAAGTCAATGACAGAAAAGGTGAGATTACAAGAGTAGAGAAGTTAATTTCAGATGAAGCTGCAACAAGAGCTCAAGCAGATACTACTGTGAATGCCAAAGTAGATTCCCATATTGTTAATAAATCTAATCCTCATGGAGTAACTAAAGCTCAAGTGGGATTGGGTAATGTTAACAATACATCAGATGCAGATAAACCAGTATCTACTGCTCAAGCTACGGCTATTGCAGATGCCAAGGCTGCAGGTACCAACGCTCAAACCAATCTTACTACTCACATGCAAAATAAGAGTAACCCTCATGGAGTAACAAGAGACCAGTTGGGGTTGGGTACTACTGCTGAGATTATCTTTAAGAAGGTATCTGCTCCTTCTGGTTTATGGAAAGAATCTGATGAAAGACTTAAGACTTTCATTAAACCATTAGAACATACTCTTGATGAAATCTGCTCTATACCTACGGATTCATTTATGATTCGAGGTAATCATGATATAGGTACAATTGCTCAGACAATCGAAAAACATTTCCCAGAATTAGTTTCTGAGAATACGGTTAAACCTGAAACAGTTCCTAATCCAGAAGCCTTCGAAAAGGTAGAAAAGGATGGAGAAACCTATATCCTGGTTAAAGAGGTAGATTATTCTAAGATGTCAGTATTGGCAATCGAAGGTATCAAACTTTTGAAAGCCGAGATTGATGAATTAAGAGAAAAACTTTTGTTCACAAACTTAGATTAATATGGGTGAGATAGCAACATGGAGTGCTGTCAAAACTAAAGTAGGCCTTGGTAAGGATTCAAACGAATGCCCTACCAAGGCTGAATTGTTGGCACTCTCTCCTACAGGGACGGGAGAAAATTACGTTGGCTTGGAAATATCCAATGCTAGTTCCTATGGAAATAATGAAACTGTACAGCTTAGCGATATACATAAGGTAACTTATAAGTATTCTTTTACAGCTCAGAATACAACTCTTAGTTTTCCAAAAGAAGGAGGTACATCTACTCAAGTGGGTATTTATGTAACTTCTACAAAAACTAAGTATTTAGATGGTTCTGCAACTTCTGAAGTTCAAAATGTAAATTACCCTGAACCTAATTGGCCCTCTTGGATTATTGGTCAAGGCCCACTAGTAGCTTCTGAAAATACCACAACCGAATCTCGTAGTGCTACCGTAGTATATACCCAATCTGAGTCAGGTAAACAGATAACAGTTCAATTTACTCAGGATGCAGGAGTTGAAACTTGGGAATATACTTTTACAAGTAAAAATAATTCATTAGTATTTAATGCTATAGGTGGTAAAGGTACACCTACGGAATTAACTATTACTTCGAATAAGCAAAAGTATATAAATGGTAAAACTGTGGGTAGTCCAGTAAATGTTGATTATTCAAGGCCTAGTTTACCATCATGGCTTTCAGTAGAGAGTGGGTATTACGAAGCTTTAGAAAATAAGTCTGAAAGTTCTCGTTCTTATACTGATACTCTTACTCAGGCAGAATCCGGTAAGAAACTAACACCAGTTTTGTCTCAGGCAGCTGGTGTAAAAACCTATGGTACACCTACTGTATATTTAGGAAGCATCGCTGATATCCCTGCATCTGGAGGAACTGCAGCTACACCTACTTATACTTATTCTCAACTTTGGGGATGGAATGGTAAAACCGATGATGGTAGTACTATAAGTTCTGGAGCTTCAATAGTATGGTCCGAAAACATATCGGGTTCTAATCTTGGCACAACTGCAAAGGCAAGAACTAAATTGGGAAGCCGTACATTAACCGTTACTCTTAATGGTAAATCTGGCAATGCTTCAATTGATATATACCAAGCAGAGAATAAAATAACTAACGTAACTCAGGGTACATGGGTAGTTTCTATTTCGGCAAACCCAAGTACATTTACTGAGCAAGGTGGTACATCACAAATCTCTGCAAGTGCAAGGGCAAGTAGAACTAACCATTGGTCTTCAGGTGCAACTAGTGCAGCATCTGATGCTACAGGTACTCCTACTCTTAGTATACCTACTGTAGTAACCGGATTCAGTTTATCTGGTACTACTTTGACGGTAGCAGAAAACAAAACTGCAAATCAAAGAAGTGTAGTAGTAAGGGCAACTATGGATACCGTCTATAAAGAAGTTACGGTAACTCAAAGTGCATATTTAGTAGAATGGAGATATACATTAACTACTTCTACTCCAACGTTAAACTTTGATGCCCTTGGTACAACCAAATCTGGGACAATTAGTAGTTATCGTGAAAAATATATTAATGGTTCTTTAGTAGAAGGTTCACATGAAGGTGTTAATATCCAAGTTAAATCTACTTCTGCTGAAATACAAAGTGCTACTGCTGCTGTGGCTATTACCCTGAAAGAGAATACCACAACCCAAGCAAGAACTGGTACTGTAGTATACGAACAAGTAGGTTCAGGTAAAACTGTAACTATTACTTGTAATCAGGCAGCAGGTACTGTATCTACAAGGGGCGTACTTGAGGTAGTAGATAATTTTGGTGATTCACCTGCTGTAGGAGGAAGTATTTTTGGTTTGGTTAAGTCGGGATATTATGATGTAATTAATGGTAAGGATTCTACTTGGCATAATGTTACACCAACTCTAAAATCCAAATCTTCATACATTACCGATGTAGAAATTACCAAAGTTTCTGGAGATGGTTATAATATAGGAATTACTCTGTCTGAAAATACTTCTGAATCTTCTCGTAGAGCAAGTCTTACTTTAATCTATGGTAGCAAGGAAGTAGATATGGCAACTACTCAAGCAGGTGCTAGTGTTAGTTATAATTATTACTTTGGAGTAACTACGGACTTTCCTTCTGTAGCTGCTGCAGGAGCAACTCCTAAGGCAGTAATTAAATCTAGAAGACATAAAGTTGTGAATGGGGTAGAAGAGTCTTCCCATAATTTGGTAGAAACTTCAGTAATAAGTAAACCTAATTGGACTGGTACCTTATCTGCTAAGGTATCAAGTACTAGTGGTTCAGGAGCAGATTATGATGTTACTATACCAGTATATGAAAATACTGAAGCTAGTATACGAAGAGGTACAGTAGTATTACAACAGGGAGGTTCTGGTAAACAGATTACCCTTAACCTTAATCAGTTAGCTGCAAGTATTACTACTAGGGATTATATCAATTATGTAGAACCAATTCCAGATGGAATGTTTTCGGCTTTAGCTCAGAGTATAACTGTTACACTTCAATCTTATAGGGAAACCTTAATCAATGGTAAAATAACGAGTAAAGTTGCTGTTCAACCTGATTTTGATTTGGATTCTACCGTTACCGATTGGGCTTCTGTAGATTTAATTGGTGGTAATCCTACCAATTATGGATATGATTTTAAGGTTTCTGTAAAAGAAAATACTACTAATCAAACTCGGTCTGGTAGTGTAATGTTTTATAATGGTACTGCTGAAGTAGAAAATGGTTGGGCATTTACCCAAGATGCTGCAACAATCTCTACACGGTATGAAATATCTTGGACTGCAAACTATAGTAATGGTACAGTAGAAGAAAACGTAACAGAAATTGAATTAGAAGGTACTACGGGTATGGAAAATTCTGTAAGAATGGATTTACACATACTAGAATATACTTCTATCAATGGAGTAGAAGGTACTCCTACTTCTTGGGATTCTAGAACCATAGCTGAAAATAACTCGGCAACAGCTTCACCAAGTGGTCAGGTATCTGCTACTCTACAATCGGATTCTGAAAATGCCTTTATAGGTATTAGTAATTCTGTACAGAACTTAACCGAATACCCTCGTACTCATACCATAACTTTATATAACCCTAAAGTTGTAATTAATGATAAAGAGGTAGGGACAGTACCCACTATTACCATACTAGTAAACCCAATACCATATACTAGAGTTTTTGAATTTAGTTGGAAACAAGAAGGAAGTACCCTTACTAATATTACTCTAGATGGTGATATATATGGTAGTAGTGCAGGTAGTAGGGATATTATATCCTACGTAAGCTTACGAAGAGATGGAGTAGAGTTTACCAAGAAGTACGTCAAACCTACATCCATACCACCTTCTGAAGATTGGTTGCAAGTTATTGATAACGGACAGAACTCAGATAACTCTTATAACTGGGCTTTCAGGGCACTAACCAATAACGAAGGGGATTCTGCAAGAAACCAGCAAGTTAGGTTTGAACAGCCTGGTAACGGTAATCAAGCTTTATATGCCTATGTTAGCCAAGACCCAGTGGCAACTGAACTAAATTGTGAATTAGGTAATTACTACTCTTATGGAGCTTCTGATATAGTAAATATTGGATTTGGTTGGAATAGTAGAGATGGAGGAGATACTACTGATAGTGGTGGTATGGATACTCCCGGAGGATATTTAGGAGCTAGAATATCTTTACCGGCAAAGAATGACTACATTGATATGTATGCAGTAGGTTTACCTACTTATAGTAAACCTCTAAAAATTAAACTTTCTAATATTAGAAAAGTAAAAAAAATTAGTTATGGTAATAACCAGTATACAGGTCTTTCAGTAGGTTATTCTCAACAAGATTATAAGTTAGGTATAGTAATGAGTGTTGGTATGGAAAGTTATTTTCAATTAACTCCAAGTATCCTTAGTGAGTCTGGCGAATACGGTGGAGGAATACAAATCCAAGTAACTTTAAAACAAACTTATAATGGTTACAGTGGAGATTCTATTGCCGATATTACCTTAACACCTAAGGATTCAAATCTTCCAACTCTATATCTTAAAATAGCCTGGGGAAATCCATAGGAGTCTATAGTCTATAGAAAGTTTAAAGATACGATACTATGGCATTATTAATGTATACGGCCATATACGAATAACTTTAAAAATTAACTTTATGTTTAACACAATTTAAAATCCAAAAATCATGGGAGTAGAAGTTAAATCTGGCGGTGAGGGCGTAATCGTTGCTGCTGTGACCTCAAGAATGGACAACAGGAAATCAAGTGCCTTATTGAAAACACAGCTAAAGACCAGGAGATTGCTCGTCTCAACCGAGTAGTAGATGCTCAGAGAGACCAGAACATTATCCAGTCAGTAGTTGCAGCTCTTAAGACTACATCCACAACCCCGGCTTAATAATGACCGTCGTCATTACGTAAGCCAGATTAGGAAGGAGTGCATCTTACATAGGTGTACTCCTTTTTTCGTTTATACCCACCTAAAGATAAAACGATATGGAAAGTGAAGAGATTAAGAAAGAACCAACCAATGGAAATCAACTAAAAGATTTTACTATTCAACTTACATTGCCTGCTCCCAATGCAGAGATAGCAAAGGAAGTAGCAAATAAAGCACAGTCACTCATTGACCAATTTGGATACTATCAATTCTTAAACCTGGTAGACTTTATGCAAAGGAATCCAGGTGCAGTATCATTTGGTTTAAACTTAATTAATAAAAGATGAACATGGAAGATTTGATTTTTTCTAAATTGCAGAAAGGTGATACCATATACACCTTAGAGAGAGACAGACGTTCTGGGTATCCAATCTTTGATAAGGCCCAAGTATTAAAAGTAGGTGAAAGCAAACCTAGAGCCACTGGCCCAGATGGAAGCTTTGCCGCAAATACAGAAATCGTTATTCAAGATTCTGTATCCTCTTTGACAATATACCTTCCTACAGATGCTGCAGAAGGTATTCATAATAATATTTATTACACTACCGACTTACGCAATATCGTAAACGAAGTAAATATCCAAAGGACTACTGCTGTAAATATTCTCAATAACCGAGAGAAATATGAGGCAGTAGTTACTGAATGTGATAATATCTTTCATACAATCGAGGGTATGCTAACTCCTCAACAACAACCAGCTCCGGCTTATAAGCAAGAAGAGTTCGAGGCTTTTAAAACCGAAGTAGCAGAGAAGTTATCCATGCAACAAGATATTCTTATGAAGATTGCCAGTGAGTTGGGATTAAATAAGAATAAAGATGGCAAGCAGAAAGGTTAACATAAACCTCTCGAATAATCTATGTGATATTCAGATTTATGTAGACCCTGTTAAACAACGTCAGGCTGAGAGGTTGATTGCCAAGACTCCAAGTATCATGAAGCTCGGATACGAGTTAGGTACTAGAAAGTTTGGCAATCAACTTCTTCGTATAGTAAGGCGTAGTTTAAATAATGGTCTACCTCCACCTGGTTCCAAAGTTTCTTGGCCTCCTCATGCTACTGCTACACTTAAGAAGTATGGAGCACATACTTTATTAAACCTTACTGGTCAATATGCAAGGTCAGTTACAATGGTAACTCAGAAAGATAGAACCTTTGTTGGTCTTCCTCCAGGATTAAGGAAGATAACATACTCTGGTAGAACTTCTCGAAAAACACTTAACCAAATTGCTATCATGTTGGAGTATGGTAGTAGAGATGGTAATCTTCCACCTCGTCCTTTATGGAAACCTGCTTTCGAGGCAGCAGGTGGAAACGTAGTTTTAGAGAAAGAGATACGAAATCAATTAAGAAAAGAACTTAGAAAATATACAAAGTAATGGCAGATTTTGAAGCAGATAAAACATCTGGTACTGGTCCTGCACTCGTAATGGTACATCCGTTAAAAGTGAATGATACAGAAGCAGATAAAAAAGCCATCCTTACCATTACAGTTAATGGAGTACCTAAGACTGTAAATCTTATTCAAAAGAAAGGCAGCCTTAACTACGAATACAAATTAGAAGTAGATAAGGAAGCCATAAACATATTGGGTAAGGGTGGCTCTGATACTTTGGCAATCACTTCTCAACGTAGGGAAATGATTAATGGTACACCCCAAGGAGATTGGGAAAATGTAGAAGTTACAGCAGAATTCCTAGAGGAACCTCCATTTACTGCTGGACTAAGATTTACTGATAATGAAGAAAAGACTCTAGAGGTATCCATTACTTCTAAGAATACTACTGAACAAGCTATCAGTGGAATTCTAACTATCAAGCAAGTTGGTGGTCTAACTAAAACTGTAACTGTAACTCAAGCCGCTGGAGAAGTAACTTATTCTTACCGAATAGACCCAGCAGGTACTACTTTAAGTGTACCCAAAGACCAAATTACAAATCCTTGGGAGGGTTCAGTTGGGGCTACCTTTACAGGATATAGAGCTAAACTGATAGAGGGAACTAAAGTATCAGAAGAGGTATTACCTTTTAAAATACCCTCTATTGGAGAAACTAAAGTAATCAATAATGGAGGTATAGCTGTTTCTTATTGGTTTACTGATTATGGTAGTATAGCTAATAATTATCAAGCAAGTTTTAGTGCAACCAGTCATATGAGGAAGAATGCTGGGATATACTTTCAAGCTTTTTCTGCAAGTTGGGAATGCCAATTTAATGATGGTGGTACTTATCAAATCAATACTTTACTAATGTTACAACTAGTTTGATATCATGGTAAATACAGAAGAAATCGTAGAAAGAACCTTTTATATCTGTCTATTACAAACGGCACTTAAAAAAAGTTTAACTCTTAACCCAGAAGACTACCTACCCTTATCACAGGAGAACGAGAAAAGATTTCAGGCAGATAAGGATGCTATGCCTAAATTCATTCCCATATACGGTATAGGTAACAATCAGGTTAAGGGTGCAAAGACATGCCCTAGAATTACCATTGAACTACAAGGGTTCTATAATGGTGATATAGGTGTGAACAAATATATCATTGGTGATAAACTAGAGGGTGGGAATTACCAAGCATCAGAATTTCCCTACGAAACAAAAGATATAACTCTAGATATTCATCTGGTATCTAATACTCAAGCCGATATGAGGTTGCTTCATAATATTATGTATGAAGCATTACCTTCTCGTGGATACGTAAGACCTTATTATAATAACTTAGAAGAATGGGAAGATGGTCGGGTAGCACCAACAGGAAACCTATTTATCGAAATAGGTAATTACTATGACCACCCTGACGAGAATCATGGTCTACTTGAAAAGGTATATCAGTATACTTGTAAGGATGGTATATTACCTGAGAGACTTGCTGAAGAAGGTGAACTTGTACCAATTCAGGATATATCCGTATTGATGGGACTAACCGAAAAGCAAGAGTCAGATTTACTTAACCTTAACGTAAAATAGCTCAATACTAGAGGGTATTAAATAAATGAGTAATTAACTTAATTAGTATAAATATGCCTAATTCACCATCTGTAAATTTCGAGTTTAAGAACGATAACGTTCTTCAAACTACTCCTATGTTAGGAGTTTCATGTGTATTGGCTAGAACTACTAAAGGTCCATATGATGACCCATCAGAACTTATCCAATCTTTCTCTCAATTCCAAAGAGTCTTTGGTTCTGAGATAGTACCAGATGGTTCTGTATCAAACATCGAAAAGGCTTTCAATGGTGGTTCTAAGCTTCGTATTATTCGTGTACTTGGTAAGGGTGCAACCAAAGGTGTAGTATCTGCTGCAACAAGAGCTAAAGCTGCATCTGCTCCTAAGGCTGCTGAAGACGGTTCTCCGGTAGTAGCTTCTGCAACTCCAGAGGAACCCACGGCTTCTACTCTTTTCAAGTTTACTTCTGGTTCAGTTGCTGTTGGCTTTGGTTTGGTAACTAAAGGATATGGAGACCCAGTTGGTAGTGCTGAAACTTTCTCTGTGAATATTTACAAACAGGCTAACACGGTTTACTATCAAGTAATTAGTGCTAATGGCCAGGTACTTGAACAAGGTCCAGTAGTAACCTATAAAACTGCAGATGATAACAATGATACTTCTGTAGATTACCTTGCTCTGAGTGCATTTGCAAAGAACTCAGAATATATCGTTCCGGTATTAACTGAAAAGACAGAGAACATCAAATCTTGGAACAACTTCATCAAATGGTTAACTGATGATGTAGATGGGACAAGAAACCCAATTGATATTAAACTCAATGGTGCTGCTATCACTGCCGATGGAGTAAAATTGAATGGTACAATTGGTAGTGCCGGTAGTACTCCTACGGCAGACGAATGGATTGCTTCTCTGGAATTCGTTAAGGATTATGTAGATGTATATCAAATCTTCTGTTCACACATTGACCAACATCTTGAAGCATCCGCTGATGTACTTAAAGTACACAAGGCTGCAGTAGATATGGTTAAAGAACTGCAAGAATATACCTACTACATTGAAGTACCAAAATATACTACTCACTATACTCAGGGTGACCAACCAAGAGACTTGAAATCAATCATCACTTGGATTCAGACTTGCCTTGGTACTGTAGGTAACAGTAAGTATGTTGCTTACTTTGGTGGTGGTATTAAATACTATAATGCCGACGGTAACTTGGTAGATTCAGATGTTCTTGGTACCATTGCAGGATTAGGAGATGCTTCTGCTTCTCAGTTTGGACCTTGGAAATCATTTGCTGGTATGAATCGGGGCATTATCTATGATGGTAATGGTCCAGTATGCCCAAATTATGGTTCTCCTTCAAGAACTAAGGAACTCAATGAGTTAGCACAGAATTATGCAAATATAATCTGTATCAAAGATGTTCCTAACCAAGGTAAACAAACTTTGCTGTGGCATTGTTTTTCTTCTCAGGTAAAACAGGATTCAGAAAGATTCCTTGCAATTGTAAGATTGAATCTGTATCTCAAAAAGAATCTTAGACCTATTCTAGAAAAGTATTTGGAAGAACCAAATATCTGGAACACTTGGAATAAGATTTATCTAGAAGTTAAACCAATGCTGGATAACTTGGTAGATGAAGATGCCATGTCTGAATACACCTGGATGGGTGACCAAGACGCTAACTCGTACAATGACTTATCGGTTAACAATGAAGCCGATGTTCGTCAAGGTAAATACAAAGCAATCCTGAAATTCAAGGATATCGTTCCGATGCAAGAAATCACTATGGGCATCTATATTGACCAGGCATCCAAGTCCGTATCTGTTCAGGACGTTAACGAATAAAATTAAGAAAACATGGGAGCAAAAGTAAAGAATCCAAGAAAGAAATTCCTTTGGAGTATCACATTCCCTAAGCACCCAATCAATACTTATCTGTTCCAAACTTGTACTTTGCCAGATGTAGAGATTGACCAGGTTGCTCATGGAGACGTTAACCGGGACGTTAAAACTGCCGGTAGAGTTACTGTAGGTAACTTAGTAGTAGGTAAACTTTTAACTACTGCAGGTTCAGATACATGGCTTCATGATTGGCTTTATTCATGCCAAGATATGATTGCTGGTGGAGGTTTGGTACCAAGCCAATACTGGGAAAATGTAATCGTAAATGAACTTGCTGAAGATGGAGTTTCCGTACTTAACACCCACCTCTTCGAAGAGGTATGGCCATGTAAGATTACAGGATTAGACCTGGACAGAATGGCTTCAGAAAACACTATCGAAAGTATCGAATTCTCAGTAGGTACTGTAGATAAGTATTAAAAACGCTTAGTCTATTTTCACTAAGATTTTTAGGTGGGAGGGGTGGGATTCCTAGAAAGGGCTCACCCCTTTCTTGTTGTTACAGCGAACACTATGAACTAAAGTATAACCAAATAACTTATTTAAACATGGAATTAAATTGTAGAACACATGAGTTTATAACCCCATCAGGTTATAAATTCTCAATCAGGGAACAGAATGGTGCAGATGAGGATATCTTATCTAATCCTATGGATGTAAGAAACCTTATGAACCTTACTAAGTTCATTCAGGCAATTGTAGTTGATACCGACTTTACTCCTAATCGTAGATTAACGGTAGAGGATGCAGACCGTATCCCTTTGAATGACAGATACTGTATCTTATTCCAATCAAGAATCTTCTCACTTGGTGATGAAGTAGAATTTGAATATGATTGGGGCCAAGAAGGCGGAGTACAAACTTACGGTCAATCCTTAAGCGAGATGTTATTCGATAACTATGGAGAATTTCCTACAGAAAAGGAATTGGCCGAAAAACCAAACGCTATCCCTTATTATCCAGAACAAGGTAAGCTTACCGATTACGAAGTAACTCTATCTTCAGGTAAGGTAGTTAAATTTGATTTGCTTACTGGTGCAGGAGAAAGAATGTTGGTTACTTTACCAATAGAAAAACAAACTCGTAATGCAGCATTGATTGCAAGGAACTTACATCTTCAGATTGATGGTAAATGGGAAAAGGTAGAAAGCTTCCATTTATTCTCAGTAAGAGACATTGCAGAGATTCGTAAAACAATATTTGAATATGACCCAGTCTTCGATGGTAACACCGATGTAGAACATCCAAGTATACCTGGAAGAATTGATAAATATCCTATAATGCTTTCACCGACTTTTTTCTACCTGACGGAAGCGTAGACCACCCAGGTACATTCACTTATATATGTAGAGCTGAGGTAGCCATTGACTATCTCAGCTTTTTGCGTCTTCCGTATCGAGAAAGGAAAAGATTTAAGGATATAGCCGATGAGTATTATGAAAACTTAAAAAAGAAAACTAGAAAATGATAGACAGAAGAAGCTTAGTCGAGGTCGGTGTTGCAATGGTATTAAGAGACCGATTCTCTAATGAGGCTGGCAGAATATCGAACTCATTTAGAACAATGATGAACGATATGAATACCTGGAATCGAGGTATTCAAATGTCAACTTCTAATGCTTTTGAGTTTGGAAAAGAATTGGTTGGAGGTATGGCAAGGGCCTACCAATATTCTGCAGGAGTATACGACCAAGTATTCTTAGCTTCTAAAATGTCTGGAGCTAATGCTGCTCAACAGGCAAGGCTAATGCAAGTAGCCAAAGAAGTCAATGAGGTAACTCCTCTTACTGCTGCAGATATTGCATCAGGCGAAAGGTACTTGGCAATGGCTGGTAACAATGTAGAGCAAATCGAAAGAATGATTGGCCCTGCAGCTAAGCTAGCTTCTATCTTCAGTATGCCTCTTGGTCAGAAAGGTGGAGTTGCTGACTTGATGACTAACATCATGCAGACCTTTAATATACCTTCACAGAATGCTACTCAGGTAGTAGACCAATTGGCAACTGCAGTAACCTCTGCAAATATTTCTCTAACAGACCTTGCCCAATCTTTCCAATATTCAGGAGCAGAATTTAGAAATGCCAAAATCAGTATGGGTGATGCAGCTGCAGCCATTGGAGTACTTGGTAATCAAGGTATCCAAGCTTCATCAGCTGGTACTGCATTAGCAAACATGATGCGCTATTTAACACTTTCCGTAACCGGGCAGAAAAAGGGAGGTGGTGAGATGCTAAAATCTTTAGGCATTGACCCAAAAACTCTAGTAGATGCCTCGGGTAATCTTTTGAGATTAGATAAGATTATATCTATATTGGGAGATAAACTTAGAGGTAAACGAGGAATAGATATCTCCTCTGCTCTGTTTAATATCTTTGGAGTTCGTGGTACAAGAGCTGCCTCAGCTTTACTTCAGGATTACTGGACTGGAGCTAATAAGCTTACTGAACTTATGGATAAGGTTGCAGGTGCAAGTGGTACAGTAGAAAATTTAACTCAAGAAAGATTACAAACTCCTGCAGGTATTATCGAACAGTTTAAATCAAACTGGGAGAACTTTATTGTAACTGCAGGTTCTACACTTGCCGAAGTTTTTAGCCCAGTACTTAAATTAGGTTCTGGTATCCTAAAGATTATTAACAGTATGCAAGAAACTTGGGCAGGTAAATTCTTGGTAAAGGTAGTTGCAACTGGTGCAGTAGTAGGTACTCTATATCAGGGATTTAAGTTTATTCAGGGTACTATCAAGATGATTAGTACCTTCCAGGCTTTAGCTACTTCAGAAACTAATGGTATGGCAGAAGGTATGGTAAGAACTAATGTTCAAGCTTCAATCCTTGAAGGTCACATGAGAAATATCTCAGCAATGATGATGAGAATGACTGCTATGCAAATGGCTCCAGGTAAATTCTTTGCATTGCCCATGGGAGGTGCTATAGGTAAAACCAAGAAAGGTACTGTAGTAGCAAGAGATGCAAGAGGAAGATTTACTTCAATGAGTACACTTGCAGGTATGGGAGTTGGTACAGCAATAGGTTCTAATGTAACTAAAACTGCAGGCCAACAGATTGCTAAGAAAGGTGCTATGGGATTTGGTGCTAGATTACTTGGTGGTAGACTTTTAGGATTCTTAGGTGGGCCTTGGGGACTACTAGCTTCTATAGCTATTCCTGCATTAATCGAAGTAATCGGTGGTCTTACAAATTCTGTGGATAAGAATACTGCGGCTTTAACCTCTGAAGAAACTAAAGCTTCCATTCAGGATAGAAATCAACAAGCTTTTGTTGATGCCGTTAGGAGTGCAATCAGAGATGGATTCAAGGATTCAAGAATTAATATATCAGTAGATGGAAACGAAGCTGGAGACTTTGCTCCTGGTGGTCAACAGGATTTTACTGGTATATCATTGGGATTAAACTAAACAATCATGGCAAGAATATTAAATCAAATAGCAGGTGGGGTTGTTGAAAAATACAATGACCTCACCAGAGATTCTGCAGGAGTTCTTACTGGTCCTCTGAATAAGCTTTGGAGAGCAAGAATTTATCTCAATAGAGCAACTTCTACATTGCCTAAAGATACTGCAGATAAAGGGAAGGTATATGACCCTAATAACCCATTCGGACCCAGAGCTAATTCAAAGAATCCTAAGTTAAATCAAAGGATTCAGGCTCAATATCGAATGGAATTAAAACATCAAATAGAAGGTGGAGTTCCATTTGGATACGAAGAAATGGACCCGGCTAAAGGCCAGAATGTTACGAAGAATAAAGAACTCTTCTTGGTAATGCCAGAAGTAAGAAACATGAATCAGGTAGTGATTTATAATCTTACAGCTAGCCCCTATCAATATATCACTCTTCAGAACAGACCACCTTCAATTGATTTCCGAGGAGAAACTACTTGGGCAACGATTAAATCAATGGGACGTAATACTCCCATGTACCATTATACTGGTAGTGAAGATATAATTCAATTCAATGTATCTTGGTTCTGTAATGACCCAGATAATCCAAAAGAGGTAATTACTAAATGCCGATTATTGGAAATGTGGACTAAGGCAAACTCTTATCAAGCAAGCCCTCCGATTTTAAAAATCGAGTGGGGTAGTTCTGGTATATTCGATAATCATCAGTACATTCTTACATCTGCAACCTATACCCTGAATAATTTCAGAAATGCTTCAAGGACTCGAGTAGCAGGTAAGTCATGTACAATTGAGGATTTAAAGTTATTGCCTGCAGCTGCAACTCAGGAATTAATCTTCAAAAGAGTAAGTGCTTATAACTTATCTTATCAGGATATTGTAACTGAAGAAGACTTAAAGAATACGAAAGGGATACAGATATGATAGACTTAAATCAATACATGACAGGAGCAAGTCCTTATGATGGAGCTATTGCTCTTAAGTATGATGAAGGAGATTATTCTTTAGAGGTAACTCCTCCTAATGTTCCTTATACAGATAACGATAAACAACATACTGTATTAGATGGAGAAACCCTACAGAGTATTGCTCATCGTTATTATGGTGATTCTGGTAAGTGGTACCTGATTGCTGAAGCTAATAATATCTTGAACCCTTTTCAAGAATTAGAACCTTATCAAATTTTAAGAATACCTATGTATGGCGGCAACTAGAAAACCTAACCAACCAATACTTTATAATGGAACAGCAACACCTTACATGGCTCTGTTCAATTCTGGAGGTATGCCTATAATGAATCCCATTACTGGCATACCTCTTGGCGCTTATATAAGTAATTGGAGCTACAAGTATGATGAGGAGAAAGAGAACTTAGCTACCATTACATTTGATACTGGAGACCCCGATACTGTAGATATCGAAGATCTCCAGGAAAGCTCAATTATTTACCTTCAGTGGGGATACATATATCCAGATGGTCAATTTATCTCTAGCCCAGTACGAAGTATCAAGGTTAGAGATTTGGATTGTGTATTCGATTCTACTGGTACTCATGTGACGATTAAGTGTATAGATACAGTTGGAGATTTAAGATTCCAACCACCTTATACTCATTCGGATTTATCAGAACACAGTTTATCCAACTTCTTGGATAATGGTTGTAATGATGATATAGGCGTAATCATAGAAATATTTCAGTAATGGCTAAACAAATAATAAGTAATAAAGTTTACGAGTCACTACAGGTCCCGACAGAACAAAGTCGAACTACTACTGGAAAGATACTTTACGCTAACAGGTTTAGTGGAGTAGCTCAAGTAGCTATGCCCAGTGATTTAAAGTCCTTGATAGATAGTGACTTGGGATTAATAGGAAATAACATCTTAGTTCAATTAGAACAAAAGATGAAAGGGTATGCAAATGGTCCTTGGTATATTGATTCCCGGGATGGTGTAATATACATACACAACCGTAAGTTTCAAGAAGAACCAGAATACAATTATATTTACCAATCAGAAAATGGAGAAGTACTTAGAGTATCATTCGCTACTCAGAAAGTAACCAAAAGGGTAAAGGCTCAATTAACTCAAGCCTTAGACCCAGAAGATAAAGGTTTAATTGTAGGTTCAACAGATATCACAGAACCTGAAAAAGAGAAAGAGGAAGTAACTTTACTCAAACCATTTGTAGCTCAAGTAGATAATACAATGGTAGTAAATTATGGTAGTGTACCTTACGAAGATTATCGTAGTCATCCTACTACTAATATTGCTGCCGAGATGGAAGCTGAACAAAGGTATGGAGCTAAAGCTCAAAAGTATAATTCTGCAATGAAAGAGTATGGTTCTCAGAAACCCTATGTTGCTTACAATGCAGGTAAACAAGAGGCTTTAGATAATCTGAGTACTGAGCAATATCGAGAAGCAATTAATACTGCTGTAAACAATTTACCGAACGATAAGAAAAGGGTTATTCAGCAAATCTTGAAGAACTCTAAGAACGGTAAAGAGTTAGAAAGTAATCTTAGGCAATTACTAGAAAACGAAAGATACCTATTTACTGGAGAATATAAAATGGAATACCTTGCAGAAGAATGGGTAGACCCAAGAGAATATGACCCAGAAGGTGGAACTATAACTCACATGGTGAATATCAGAACTTTTTCAAGTAATCCCTATGAAAAACAAATGATAGATAACCAATCTCAGAGAGGTATATCTGCAATGGAAAAGAATCCATATATTACTGTATACCCTGATACCTATAAAGTAGAGTATTCTGGAGATGGAGTTACTACACCCACTATGACTCGAAAGGTTAAAGCTAAAGTTAAGATACGAAGAATGAAGAAGGTACCATTCTTAGTACCAATCTATAAGTTATATCATAATCTCTTTAGTAGATACGGCGGAGCAGATAAGGTTACTTGGGCAATGAATGCTAATGCCAATGGAGGTCTTAAGATATCCGAAAGAAAGTTGGTATGCCAAATGACTGTAGTAGGTAGACCTTCATTACAATCTTCTCAGATAATATCTTTAGAGAATGTAGGAAAAAGGTGGTCAGGCTTTTGGTATATCAAGTCAGTACAACATTCAATGGATGCAGGTCAAGGTTATCTCTGTACATTAGACTTGGTTAAGAATAATGCAAGGGATGGACAGACTACATCTAAGACCCAACTTAGTACTCAGGACATTGTAAGTAATGATGCTAAGGATTCTGCTAAAACTGACTTTGGTAAGAACAAGAAGAATACTGCTAATGCTTCCGATATTGTACATGACTTTACCTACAATGAAGTAGTATACTTCGTAGAAAGATACATGGATGATAAGGGTAGAATTATCGATAAGAAGGGTGCAGGAGAGTTCTTACAGAATAAGTTCTATTATGATGAGATAAATGCTAAAGACCCTCAGGCTCTTGCTGCAGGTACAGTTCGTACAGAAGGTACAGTAGTAACTTCAAATGGTACAGCAATCTATGGTAAGACCAATGTGGTAAAGGCAGACCAATCGAAGGTTACTCCTTCTATGAAAGAAAGGTATAACTTTGATGAGTTTAATTGGGCAATGAAAGCTTATGAACGATATAAATCCAACAAGAAATAATGTACTCAACAGCTAAACTATTAACAGAAGAGGGTATCGAAGGTTTAGGTAGATACTACTCTGTCTACCGTGGCATAGTGGTAGATAATAATGATACGGAGAAACATATGAACCGTATCAAGGTATGCTGTCCAGAAGTCATGGGTGGAATTATTACATGGGCCTATGCAAAAGGCCAACATGGTTCTATCAACAATGGGTTCAAGTACTTAGCTCCTAAGGTTGGAGATATAGTATTTGTTACTTTTGAATTTGGAGACCCAACTAAACCCCTATGGGAATATCATGGTTGGGGACTACAACAAATACCAGACCCTTTGGATGGTCCTAATAAAATGGGTATTATAACTCCAGAAGGAAATGTAATGGTACTTGATGATGATAATGGAAAGCTAACTGTTTATATAAATGGAGATGTAGGCATTGCTGCTAAGGGAAACATTTCTATTCAAGCACAAGGAGATGTAAGTGTAGGTTCTGGTGATACAGTAATCTTAAATAAGGGAGAGAATCAAGGAGTAGTTAATATCAAAGAACTAACCGAGAAACTCAATAATACCATTAAAGAACTGGAAACTCTAAGAACTTTATTCAATTCTCACGTACACTCGGGTGTAACTACTGGACCTGGTTCTTCAGGTCCTACCGTAACTCAAGCAAGTCAACCGTTCTCTACTTTCAAACAAGAAGATTATGAGGACATTAAATGTATACACTAATGGATAACTATCTTACTAACATTGTTGGAAAGGGTATGATATTCCCTATTCAACTTACAAGAAACGAAAAGGGTGAAACAGGTTGGTATCCTGTTAATGGTGATATGGCTTTGGTAAGAAATAATATAAGCTCTATAATGTATTATTTAATAGGACAACGATTTCGACAGGAAAACTTTGGGAATCGCCTATGGGAATGTATAGAAGAGCCAAATACACAAGCCCTAAGTTTTATTATTAAAGAGTTTATTAAAAGCTCAATTGGTGCATGGGAACAAAGGATTACCTTTAAGGGTATCACCGTTTCTAGACAAGGTGCTAAAATAAACATAGAAGTTCATTATGTAGTTAATGAAACTTCTACTAGTCAGTACCTGTACCTGACCTATGATAAAAATGAAAATTCATTAAACTCTTATTAATATGGGAATCACTAATAAATGGCTCAACCCTTATCAGAGGTCTTACCAACAGATTAAGGCCAAGCTGATAGAATCACTTACGAATATCAAAGACAAAGATGGCAATGTACTCGTAACTGATTACTCGGAAGGAAATATATTAATCATTATCCTTTCATTGTTTGCGGCAATTGCCGAAGTTCTTCACTACTACATTGATAATATGGCAAGGGAATCCTTCTTACCTACTGCTCGTAAATACAGTTCAGTAGTTAGGCATGGAGCTTTGGTAGATTATCATGCAAGAGGTGCTATTGCAGCATCAGTAGATTTGGTAGTATCCAGGGATGTATCTGGAGATTCTATTGGTGCTAAATTAACTATACCTTCTGGAACTTTATTTACAGATTCTAATGGTAACAAATGGTTATCTTCTAGGGATGTAACTTGGTATGCTAATGTAACTACTTGTAAAGTTCCAGTTGTACAACATGAATTATATACAGAAAGCCAGATAAATGGAATGGTTATACCTTCAGATGAAAGGGTAACTATTACCCTGGGTACATTACCTAATGGTAAGTACTACGAACATGGAACTATGAGTATGAAGATTGGTGGAGAATCTTGGGTATTGGTAAATACCTTTGCTTATTCAAAACCCACCGATAAACATTTCATGGTTACTATGGATGAAGCTTTAAATCCATATATCTTATTTGGTGATGGTAAATATGGACAGAAGCCTGCAGCTAATGCCAAGATATCTGAGGTTAAGTTCTACCTTACTACTGGTATCAATGGTAATGTAAAATCTGGTATGATTACTTCTGTACCTTCAGTTATATCTTCATCAGTAACAGATGCTACTGTATCTAATACTTATGCTGCAGGTGGAGGTTCATCCTATGAGAATTTTAGTATGCTCAAGGAACACATACCTTTGAGTGTAAAGACTATGGGAGTAGCTATTACCAAACAGGACTTCATAGACTTAGCTAAACTGGTTGATGGGGTTAGTAAGGCAAAGGCAGAATACGAATGTGGTAGAAAACTAATCGTTTATATATCTCCTGATAATGGTGCTACTGCTGACTCTAACCTTATTCAAAAAGTATATGATGTATTACATCAGAACTCACCACTTACTACTTGGTTAACCGTTAAGTCTGCAGGTAAAGTAAATATTATCTTGGATGTAGAAGTTACTGGGAAGAAGTCTTATAAAACTTCAGAAATACAATCACAGATTCTTAGTGCATTATTTAATGCTTATTCTCCGGAGAACTCAGACATTGGTGGCAGCGTAAGAATCTCTGATATCTATGCACTCATAGATAATCTTGAATCAGTAGATTATTTACACTTGAAGAAGTTCTATACTAAACCATGGCCTACTACCGTATATGGTAACAAGGAATTAATCCTTGGTCAATTCCAATTAGACGAGGCTAATGGTAGTATGTCTTACTTTATCTCTTTCTCTTCAGGTACTCAGTTTACAGTACGTTCAGTTAAGGGAGGCTTTTCTTATGATGGCCAAGTGGGTAAGACTACACAGATTAGAGATACTATAAATGGATTTGTATTTGCCTTGGATATCCAGAACAATGGTTATCAATCCGGATTTAGATATACCATAACCATTGCAGAACCTAACAAGGATTATACAGACCCAGGTTATAATATTCCGGTATTCGAAGACTCAAGTCAGTTAACACTTAAAGTAAATGAAATCGTATGACAAATCTTAAAAACCTAATTGATTTCTTACCTTTCGAATTTAAAGAGCAAGATACTTATAAAGTCGACGGTAAGGGCATATTAGAAAGATTTCTAGAAATTTGTGGTAACTATTTCCAAGAAGATATAACTAAAGATATTGATAACATTCTAGATATAATCGATATCGATAAAACTCAGCAGAGGTATTTAAATTACCTCTGGGAGTTCTTGGGAGCATTACCATTTGCTAGAACCGGAGAACACAAGGGAGTTCCCAACTTAAGTGATGAACAGATTCGAACTATCTTAAAGTATTCAATCTCATTACTTAAGATTCGTGGCTCAAGAAAGTTCTTCGAAATTCTTTTTAATATGTATGGGCTAACCTGTACAATTACAGACCCAACCGATGGAGAGATGGATAAATGGGAAAAGGTAGACCCCTTATATGATACCGATTATTCTCAGTACGACAAATACAACTATGATAAGATTTATGGTTGTGCTCAATGTATAGAGGTAGGTATTTCTATAAGCGGTCATGGGTTTACTTCCCCCACTCCAGAGTTCAAAGCTTTCAAACAATCAATTGATAAGTTATTCGATAGATTCTTACCATACAATGTATCTGGGAAGATTGCTTATGGATTTGATTTGGCTTACAATTATAAAATTGTAGCTGAACCTCTTATCAGTCCTGCAAAGATTGTAACAGGACATATAACAGAAGTACCCATTAGAGTAACCGTTACTTCTGATTACGATGATGCCGATTTAAGATATCAGGTAACTGGATATGACCCCTCTGAGAATAAGTGGAGCTCAAAGAAATATGAAAGCGGTTCTATTTTCTATGCAAGAAAGGGTGACCAAAGATATTACTTTCGAAGTGTAGGAGATACTTCAGTAACTACCTATGTAGATATAGGTTTAGAATATTACACTAAATCTTATCACATATATGCCGACTTGGTAGAAGGAGGAACAGACCCAGATAATTTAGTAATTACAAGTACTAATCCAGTAATCAAAGTAAGGGTAACTGCAAATATGAATTATCAGGGAAATATTAAACCTGTATCCGTACAGTTACTTAATACCTATGAAACTAAAGATTCTGGTTCTGTTTGGGAAATAACTTCTGCAGGTACTTACGAATGGGTTATTGCAGACTTTCCTGCAAAGAAGGTTACTCTAAAGGTAACGGCAATTGCTACTAACTATACGGTATTCTGTGAACCTCGGAATATAAATCTTACCAACGGTGAAAAGTCTTTGATAACTATTCGTTCTTCAGATCCTAACGAAGATACAAGTCAACTTATTGCCGTATGTATTTCAGACCCAGGTATTTTAGTTCGTAATGGTCAAAGATGGGCACCAACTACTACTGGTACATTCCAATTTAGATGTACTAAAGATGACTCAGGTAATGCTAGTAATTATGGTATAGTAGTAGCTTACAGATTAGGTTATACGATTAACTACGATATAGGCGTATCAAACAAACGATTAAACCTAAATGCTCAAGGTTCTGCATCAGTTAATCTTTGGGTTACATCGGGTATTTATTATTCTACTTTCGAAAGTGCAAACTTAGGTAGTTATTTTGATACCGAGGTGACCATTTACAAAAAGAATACCCAAGGTACTTGGGTAAAACTTGGTACTTTAGAATTAACTAATCGCTATGTAGTTGGTCCTGATTTCTACTATGGTAGAAGTACAGAATACCAATTTAATGAGGCTGGAAGTTATAAATTTGAATCGGTGGGTGATGATAGTAAGTCTGTAGAAGTAGAAGTACTTGCTTATATACCTACTCCTCAATCCTACTTGTGGTTAGAACCTTTGAATGAAGAGGATGAGAATTGGTATGAATTAGAACCTTACTCTGAAGCTGAAGCAGGAAAGTATATCAAGGCAGGCTATCAATTAACCAAATCCAAGAATTGCCAATTCTACCTACGTTGGGGAGATGGTGGTAATATGATAACTGGGATTGACTTAGAGGGTTCATCTGAGAAATATAATTCGAACACTCTTATCACTTTCGATAAAGCAGGTAATTATGAGTTTTATTATCAAGGTTCAGTAGTAAGCCTTACGATTAAGGATGTTATACCTAAGTATATTTTAACTTGTAATCCAGTAAGTGCAGAACTAAGCAAAGATGTACAAGAAGTATCTACTATCGTAACCTGTACTTCAGATACTGGAGAAGTTTCAGATATTGTATATGAGACAGCTCCGGATGTGGTTCATCCAAGCCCTTATCAATTCTTTACTAATTTACCAGGTAAACATACTTTCTATGTGAAAGCTAATCCTGCAGTTAAAGCAGTATTCATAGTAAACCTGTTGGATGTAGTTGATAAGACAGAACTTACTTGGGAATCCAATGATATTTCGGAACAAGGTATTAATATATTAGTTCCGGAAGGAACAGAATGGTCACTTAAAATAGAATAAACAAAATGGAAAGCAGATCTTTTAACACATTATTTAAAACTGGTATCATTGGATTCACTTCTGAATGTTATACCATTATCTTTGATTTGAGGTGGATGATTTTATTAGCCTTTGTACTAATACTTACAGATTTTTGGTTTGGGATATCTGCAAGTAGGGCAAAGAAGATTGAAATAAGAAAATCTAGAGCCGGGAGAAGAACTCTTAATAAAATCATTGATTACCTGTGTTACATCTTACTGGGTGCCGTAATGGGTAAAGCCATCGGAGAACCTTACGGATTAAATCCAATAACAGTATCTATAACGGTAATGGTATTATGTTACTGTTTTGAAATAGATAGTATTTATAATCATATCTGTACTTTACATGGTGTAGAAAAGAAGTACAGTATCTGGTCTATCTTTTGGAAATTGATAACCTTCAAGTTCAAGGCTGTAGGAGAGGCTTTCCAAGATATGAAAAACCAATCGAAAGAATATAAGAGTAATAACAATAACGAAGATACATTATGAAAACCTATTTTGATTATGAAGGTATAATAAAGTCTAAGGATGCAGCTGAAGCTATAGCTGCACCAGTAGGCATTGGCCCATTTTGTGGATTTGGTTCTGCAACGATTGTAAATAATGCAATCACTCTCTTGCCTAATGGAGAACCTACTTCTCCTGCATATCAAGCAATAAAGGATAGAATCCTTTCAAGGTATATGACTAAAGCTGCAGATTCTGGTGAAGGACCAGATACAAATTTTGGTTGTATAGCAAGGGATGGTACAATCTATATTTCTGATAGTGCTAATATTAGTATACCTAATATTGAAGGCTCAAAGGGTTCTAATGAGGATGTGATTGTATTTGCTTACCATACACCTTTGGAAGAGCCTGTACAGAACCCAGTACAGTTCAGAGCTTTCTGGAATGAATCCAATTCGTTCTATTCTCTGTACAAGAAATCAGTAGACCCATTATACCCAACACCCAAGGATTCTAGAAACCTGTCAAAAACAAATGTATTAGAAGATAATGAATTATCATATGAGTCTCTAGTGAATAGAGCTATGGCTTCAGTATCTCAAGGTTTGGTAGACAAATCCTCAATGGTATTAATTGGTATATATGGGCAAGGTACTAATTCAATGGATAACTCAGTAGAGAAATATTCTATTGTTCCTTATGCAGGAAAGTTTCCCCAACCAGTAGAATATAATACTGCTATCCATGGAATGCAACAAGCCAATATAGAAACTCTCTTACGACTATTGCAAGGATTCCCAAACTTTGATATCAAGGCTTACATTGATGAAAAGCTTGGTGGTATGGCAGGAGCTAATATACCAAAAGGACTAATTGCCATGTGGAATGGAGTTTCTGTACCAGAAGGTTGGGCTTTATGTAATGGTCAGATTGTAGAAGACTTACAGACACCAGACTTATCGGGTAAGTTTATTGTTGGCTGGTCATCGGGTAATGAGGATTACAATTTGATTGGTAATACGGGTGGCAAAGAAAAAGTAACTCTTTCAACTCAAGAGATTCCATCTCACGTTCACAATTTCGCAGATGCTTACTTTATCGAGGCTCATTCAGATTTGGTGGGAGCTAATGGTACTCAATGGATTGGTAGTAACCTTTCTGGTAGTAATAAAGCTGATAGAGATAATTCTTATGTATGCCTATGGGACCATGATACCAGGGCTGCAGGTGGAGGTCAACCTCACGAAAATAGGCCACCTTACTACGTACTGGCATACATTATAAAACTATAATATTATGTCTTAACTACTTATATTGTTGACAAAGAACTTTTAATTTATGGATTATAGGAGAGGGACGTTGGGAAACGCCCCTTTTCTTTTGTGTTTAGTAGTGAAGTTCTTCTTTAGCTTTCTCTTCCCAATATAAGATATCTTGTTTGAGTTCTCCTATGTATTTAACCGACTTCTTAGTTCTAGGCATATCAAAGAACTCAACCAGCATTATATTGGTGATTCTTTCTCCATCTTTAATTCGTTCTTTAATATAAGGAGGTGGAGTAAGTAATACTTCAAATACCATATAAGCATCTGGAGATAATTTCTCTTTCATATACTTATATAATAATTCAAGCATTTCTTCCTTAGCCTTAACCTCTTCATCGTCATCTTCTAACTCTTTATCATTATCAAATAAGTCTTCAAGTTTAAATAGGTTCTGATTGTATTCTGCAATCTCTCCATAGGCAAATCGAAGAAGCTTATTCTTAAATGTAGCAAGAGAAGAAAGGATTCTTGCTTTAAGATGTTCTTCACTACAAGTACCGTAGTACTTATTAAAAACAAATAACATTTTATCCCAGAAATAAGAAGATATTATATCTGGCGTAAGGTTAAACCTTTTGTAATCAATCTGTTTGGTAAGGTTCCGAATAACTGGCTTACAAACTTTGTATAACCGATTAAACATTGCTTCATCATAATCCTGCATGGGTTTTAATCTATGAAGCTCTGAACCATTGTTTCCATTACATTTCCTCATATTCTTTAAGTATTTCGTTATGCAAATATAATAAATATATTTTATATAATATAAGAATATCAAAAAATTTCACCGAAAGGCTGAGGATAAGAAGACTAGATATTGTGGACATGAGTTCAGAACTACATGAGGACTATCAAAATCTATTAGTATATAATATTGCAATATAATAATGTATGAAAAAGAATAAAATTAAATTAGACAACATACCTAATTGGCCAGGGTATCATGTTACTCCTACAGGTGAAGTGTGGAGTAGACATAAAATGGCCAGATACCATTTTACTTTAGGTGATACTTGGTATAAGATGAACCTCAGATTAACTCATACCAGAAAGAGAAAAATAAATAGGTTTAATGAAAGTACTGGTAGACCCTTTGTTAATTTAAGTAGGTATCAAGATGGAAAATACTCAAAGAAAAAAATACCAATACATAGGTTGGTAGCTTTAGCATATATCCCAAACCCAGATAATAAACCTTGTGTATGTCATAAGGATAATAACCCATTAAATAATCATGTAGATAATTTATATTGGGGTACACAAGCTGAGAATATGTCTCAGGCTTCTAGAGATAGACGTATGTTAGGCCCTTCTACTACTTTAGAGAACCACTCTCGTTCAAAACTCACTAATCGTCAACGTATATGGATTATCTATTTATATAAGCATAAGAAACTTACCTATAGACAACTATCTCTTAAATTTCAAGTTTCTGTAGGTTGTATTAGTAATGTAATTAAGGACCCTAATTGTATTAGATTGTATGAAGAAAAATACTCAGATTAAGTATACATTTGATGTAAGCTTCCAGTTAGAGATACTTCGGTTCATTATTCAAGACAAGGAAGGAGGTTTAGTACTGGGAAGGTTAAAACCCAGTTACTTAGTTCTTATTGAGCATTCCTTAATATGTGAGGGTATACTTAAGTATTTTAAGAAGACAAAGAAGATACCATCTCAGAATGTATTAAAGGAAGTGATAAAGGAAATGCTAGAATCCAAGGCTTATGTAGACTTAGTAACTAAGGATGACATACCAACTATTGAAAGAACAATTAAGAACCTCTATTCAATTCAATTATCGGATTCCGAATATATTAAGGAGAAGATTTATAAGTTCTCTACTTATGTTGAGATGAAGAACTTGAATGATTCATTCGATTTAGATAACTTCGAACAATACGAAGAATATTCTAAAAAGATTGAGAAGGTTCTTCAAAAGAGTAAGCCTAAGAAAGAGGATGAACCCCTATATATGATTCGAGATGTTACGGAGAGACAATTTAAAAGGCAATCAGAACCTTCAGTGGTTCCTTGCCCGTTTAGGCAATTGAATGATTTGACCAATGCTGGTGGATTCCCAGTTGCTTCAGTAAATGTAATCTTGGATAGACCTAAGGCAAAGAAAACATTCTTCATGGTAAACCTTGCAAGAGGATACCTAAGAATGAAGAAGTCGGTATTATATATAGATACAGAAAATGGCCAAGAACAAATCATGGACCGTTTCATTCAATCCAGTATCAATAAAACAAAGAAGGAATTATATTCCGGAGATTACGATAAACTCGAGGCTAAGCATTTAAGGAAATTGGCAAGGTTTGGGGTTGAATTGGTAGTTGAAAGAGTACCTGCATTGATTACTGACTGCAATTATATAAGAGAGAAGATACTTACTCTTAGGAGCCAAGGGATTGATATTAAGGTATTGATGGTTGACTATGCAGGGAAGCTTGCTTCTATTGCAAAGGATAAAGAGGATTTTGATAGAATCTCAAATGTATATATTGACTTACAGAATCTTGCTGAGGATTTGCATTTAGATGTTGTATGGACTGCTCATCATATTACTCGTGAAGGTAAGAAACACCAAGCAACTAAATATGATGAGAACGATATATCTGGTTCTATTGCCATTGTACGTAATGCTCAATTCATTATGGGTCTTAACAGTACAGAGCAAGAAGAGAAAGATAATATCCTTCGTTCAGAGATTGTAGTACAAAGGGATGGTCTTCCTTCTGGTAGAGCCTTATTTAGGTGTGATGTAGAAAGGCAAAGATGTACAGAGTTTACTAAAGAACAAAGAAAGAATTATGATGAAGTATATGGTAAGAAACTTGAAGAATCTTTTAAGAAAGGTAATCCTGATGCTGATTCCAAGAAAAGAGAAAGGACAACTGGAGATATATAAATGCAAACTCGGTATTCATGATTGGGTAACCGAGTATTGGTGGGAAACCCGACAGAAACCTCGAAGAGCTATATTTTCACACAAAGGAGGTAGAAAGAGGGCTCAGTATTATAATAAGTATTGTACGAGAACCTATTGTAGAATCTGTGGTAAAAAGAAAAAGAGGAATGAGAACTAAAAATGTAGAAGTAGTAAAAGACAGATGGACTGATGGATTAGCTTTAGAAATATCTCATAATGGTTGGCAAACAACTTCTATCAATAACTTAGACGTTGAGGATTTGAAAAGAATCCGAAAGGTAATTCGTAAAGCAATTAGAAACCATGAAAATAACAAATCAGTTTAAGTCTAGACTTAAGACTTACTTTATTAAAAGACTTGGAGCATTTGATTATAAACATGGCTGGATGAAACTCCCAACTTGCCCATACTGTCACAGGGAATTAAAGATGGGAGTTAATCTTTCCATGTACAGAACTAATTGCTTTAGATGTAATAAACATCCGAATCCTTCACAATTAGTTATGGATGTTGAGGGATTCGATACATACCATGAACTAATTAATTTCTTAAACAATGGACAATTTGATGAGCTTGAATTTCACGAAGAAAAGGTTGAACTTGCAGAAGCTAAGCCTTTGTATCTACCCGAAGGATTCAGAATCCTTAACCTTGGCCAGTCACAAGTTGCAAAAAGCATTAGAGGATATGTCAAGAGCCGTGGCTTTGTCATCTCTGAGTTGTCTAAGCATGGAATTGGCTATGCGACGAAGGAACCTTTCTTCGGATACCTTATTATACCGTTCTATTACCATGGCCAACTTAGGTATTACAATGCCAGAAAAGTTATCGGAAACGGTCCTCGGTATAACAACCCCAACAAAGATATCACAGGCCTTGGAAAAGAGTTTATCATCTTTAATTATGACGCACTGGAAATGTACAGGTCGGTATTCATTTGCGAGGGAGCACTTAATGCTCTCACAATCGGAGATAGAGCTATTGCCACAATGGGTAAAGCTATTAGTGCCTACCAAGTCAATGAGTTACTTAAATCCTCATGCCAAAGATATATTATATTGTTGGACCCAGATGCCAAAAGGTATGCAGTCAATCTTGCGCTCAAACTTGTTGCCTATAAAAAAGTCAAGGTGGTGTTTTTACCGGATGGTAAAGATGTAAATGATTTGGGAAGGAAACAAACACTCAAGTTAGTATATCAAACAAGGTATCAAAGTTATCAAGATTTAATTCAAATCCGAAACTCTTTGGAGTAAGGATTACCTATTATATTATATAACTTAAAATTAATAACATGAATATAAAAAATCGAATTAAGGTATCCATATCAAATATACCTAAAGCTGTCAAACCCATTCCGGGTATTCAAGATTCTTTAATTACTCGTTCTGGTAGAATATTTTTGAAAGAACGGGGTGTTTGGTATGAAATAATACCTAAGATTAATAAAGGTAGGTTAAGACTTACCATTCGAGGAAAAAATTGGCCATTACATAGATTATTAGCTTTAGCTTGGATTATAAACCCCAAACCCAATGAGTATAATACAGTTAGACATTTAGATGATAATCCCTTAAATAATAAATTATCTAATTTAAGATGGGGTACTCCTAAGATGAATACTTCTGATTGTATACGTAATGGGAATTTCTTTTTACCCAAGCCTCGGTATGGTAAAGAGAATAATCTATATGGTAAAAGAGGTTCTAAATCCCCTCGGTCGGTAGTTACTAAAGAAGTTCATACTTGTATCATGTATTTACATCGGTTAGGTTATAATAAACGAAGTTTAAGTCGTATCTTGTTATTACACCCAAATACCATTAATAGAGTACTTAATAAACCTCAGGATTATGAATACTAAACGTTCCCCATCTATCCATATAACTAAGTCTCAATTTGAGGAAATATTAAATACCTTAGAGGTAGATAACTTCCCAGTTGAGGCTTTTTTTGTTATTGCACGAAAAGAGGCAATAAATACTAGAGCAGTGGTTGTTTCTAATAAAGGGACAACTAAGAAAGTAACTAACATATTACTAGCATCTAAGGGTAATGCTTCCCTTGTTGCCGATATATTATATGCTACTCGTATAAAGCTTAAGCATAGAGGAGTTCGTAAAATAAACGAAAGTAATACAAGGGAATGGGCTTTATGTAAAAAGCTTGCTGAGATATGTAATACCTTTTGTGAGGATTTTAAATTTGATACTCGGGAAGGATTTATTAAATACATTGAGACTGGTTTAAAGAGGATGACAGATTATCGTAATGTTATGCAAAGGTTAATATCCATGCAGGATAACATTACTAATCAAACAGAAGCTGAGATTAAATTACAGTCAGCAGATTTAGAACTCACTGCTAAGGTACATGATTACTTTGTAAGTAAGATTGCTAAAGCAACTGGTATATATGAATCATATGAAAAGAATCCTGAGAAGTATGTTCACTTTGCTTATGTAGCAGCATTCTTAGAGGAAGAAGGTTGGGATTATAAGGATTTCATAGATGCTCAGTTTGAATCTCTAGCATGGTGTAATGGTCTACCAGATATTGCTCAGTTATATACTGATAAAGCAGTAGAAAGGTATAATAAGTATTTATATAAAAATAAGAATAAAAAATCCTTAGAGGAACCTCAAGTTGAGGGCTCTCTCTGGGATAAGATTAATAATTAAAACATAACGTTATGAAAGCTTTAAAATTTTTAGGTAACAGAGTAGAGGATGCAGCTAATGCTTTTATTGATGTCCTCAAGTATTCGGACCAGTCAGTAGATTATCCTGATTTCAAGGACATTGAACCTTGGCCAGAGGATATTGTTAATATGTTCAAGGATGCACTAAAGGATAAACCTTTTTCCGAGATTAGTGCTATCCTTATGTATACTCAACAGTCGTCAAGGTTTGAACCCATTGCAGAGTTAATGCTTGGTATTGGTTTGGTAGAAATGAGACATTACGACAAGTTATCGGATTTCTTACAGAAAGCAGACCCTCATGAACAGGATTCTGTTATGGATATCTATCCTAAAGTGGAAATAGGTTTTTCTCCTGAAAGTGCTTTGAAGATTGCCTGGAACTCTGAGATAGAGACCATTGGCAATTATAAGAAAATTATGAATAGTCTAGCCTTATATAGTGAACGGGCTGATTATGATGATGTGATGTATTTGTTGAATAAGTTAATTGCCGATGAAGAACATCACATTAAACTCATCAAGGAAGCTATGGGAGTAGATGATACCAAGAAAGGTGTAACTGTAATTATCAAATGAGTAGGATAATCATACAGAATGGGAATATGAAAGATAATATACCAGGTTGGCCTTATTATCATGTTTCTAGGGATGGTAAGGTATATTCCAGAAAATCGGGTAATTGGAAGTTACTTAGAGGAGGTATAATAAAGGGAGATCCAGCTGTAACCCTATCAAATCATGGTAATCATTTATCTCAAAGGGTTTATAGATTAGTGGCTTTGGTTTATTTACCAAAGCCTTCTTCTACTAAACTAGTTATAAGACATTTAGATGATAACCCTTTGAATAATCATGTAGATAATCTTAGATGGGGCACTCAAAAACAAAATATGGAAGATGCTAGAAAAAATGGTAAATTAAGAGGGTCTTCTTGTAAAGCTTCTAGAGCTAAGTTATCTAAGAAAGATTTAATCCTTATATTTAAGTTAAAGGCTAAAGGCCTATATTATAAGGACATAGCTAAAAGGTTAGGCGTATCAGTAGGTACAATAGGAAGAGTTATTAATAAAAAATCTTATAGAGATGAAAATATTGATAGAAAACGGTAATGTTTGTAGTTTAGACTTACCTCTTAAGTTCGCACAGAAACTCTATGCAGAGTTTGCCATTCGTCATCCAAATGCTTTCTACTTACGTACAAGGCAAAGAGGTATGCAGAACTGGGATGGTAAAATTCATTACGTTAATAAGCATGGTGAATTTAAAATAGGTTTACTTCCTGCAGTATATGAAAAGTGTATTGAGTATGGAATTAAACCTAAAGTTGTAGATATGCGACAACCTTTACCTAAAGTCAGTAAAGTTGTTACGAAGATAGGAGAATATAAATTAAGACCAGAACAAGAGAAGGCCGTTAAAGCAGTAATCAATAATAAAATAGGTAAAGTACCTTTCCAAATTGGAGTTTTAGATTATACTGTTAATGCAGGTAAAACTCTTATTATGTCGTCTCTTTACTTATCTTATAAGAAGCAATTAAAGACTTTGCTAATAACTAATGACTCTGACTGGTTGAATCAGGCTAGGGATGAATTTAAGAAATACCTACCAGGAGAACAGATTACATTTGTTCAAGGTAAAGTATTAAACTGGAGTAATTTTACCATTGGCATGGTTCAATCTATTTCTCGTAACATGAGATTCTATCAGAATGAATTGGCAAAGGTAGATATGGTTTTGGTAGATGAGGCTGACCAAGCAGGTAGTAAGCAATATCAGAATGTACTTACTCGTTTATTTAATACTCGAGTTCGTATAGGATTATCTGGTACCATTTATATGAGTAAGCTTGCCAAAGATAAAGTAAAGAACATGAATCTTGAAGTATTCTTTGGTAAAGTACTTGCTGAGTTTAAACTTAAGGATTCTATTAAGAAAGGTTATTCAACTCGTACAATCGTAAAGATGGTACCAAGTAAACCTTGGTATGGTAACTGGGAATCAGAAGAAGTATCTTATAAAGAAGTATATGATGATTCTATTACCTTCAATAAATATGCCAGAAAGATGGTTTATGACAGACTTAAATGGAATATTAAACAAGGTAGATATCCTGCACTCGTAGTATGTAAATTTATTGCACACTGTGAGAAATTATGCAAATACTTTAAAAAGAAGCTAGGAAGTAAATATAATATTGCCTGTGTGCATGTAGATACTCCTTCAAAGATAAGACAACAAATAATGAAAGATTTTAGGGAAGGCAAGATTGATATCCTGGTATCAACTACAATCATTGCTCGAGGTAAAAACTTCCCTAAGCTTAGGTATTTACTTAATGCAGCATCAATGGATAGCCAGGAAAAATCTATTCAGTTCCTTGGTCGTTTGGTTAGAACAGATTCCTCAAAGAAAAAGGTTTATCTTGATGACTTACATTATCCAGGTCCTTATCTTAATAGGCATGGTAAACATAGGAAGCAATATTATCAAAAACAAGAATTGAAAGTTATTCTGTTAGAGAAGATATGGAAGAATCATCCTATTCATTCTTTATGAGAATACCTTACTTAATCTGTTCTATTAAGTACTATGGATAATTACTTTTTCCGGTAGGAGGAAGTAATTAATCTAATAGAGGGACATAGGGCATTATTAATCATTAAATTAAAAGATATGGAATACTTACTACTAATACTAACAGTACTGGGAGTGATAATCGGAATACTTTATCTCTATTCATCTCAGTATGATTACGATGTATATAAATACAAATGTCATCATTGCAAGAAGAAATTCAAGGAAAGCGATATAAAGGATTTAAGAGGTCCTTGGCATACTAAGGATTGGACTTGTCCTCATTGTAAATATCAAAATGTAACACTCAAAAGTTATGATTACTAAGTTATATAAGAAATTCATTGATAAGATAATCGGAGAGGAACAAACTCCTCTCCATGTTTTTAACTGTACTACCCTGGTATGGATATCAGATATACAATCAATCCAGGTAATACCCAATGAGTATAAGGTATATTTTGATTTATCTTTCTGTTCAGGACTGAAGGTTAGAGTACTAACTTATACTGACTCTCGTTACTCACAACACTTGGGTGATATCAGGAAACTATTTATTAATGCAATTGGACATTCCTACTTACCTCTGTATGAGTCGGAATTGAAGATTGGAGATTCAGTCATAAGACTAACAGAAAAAAAAATAGATGATTAATTATGGCAAAGAAAAAACAAATGCTTCCCGACTTAACCAAGCAGGATATCCTAACACCCTTGGATATCTCTCAATTGGGAAGTAATGGAGACCCATGCTTTGGTATTGGGTATGATTTATCCACTAAAGAATGTAAATTATGCGGAGATTCAGAACTGTGTGCATTCAAGATGTCCCAGAACTTGAACATTACAAGGAAAGAATTAGAACAGAAGAATCAATACAAAGATTTGGATGTATTAGAAGACACGGTTGGTATCAAGAAATTCATCCGAAGCTTGATTCGGAAAGGGAAAGACAGAAAAGAAATTATCTCAAAGACAGTTGAGAAATTCGAAGTACCTAAGAAACGTATTAGAGAACTTTATAAAGAATGCAATGGGAAAAGTAGGTAAGTTAAGAATGATATGGGCAATGTTTAAGTTATATCTTAATAACCCAAATTATTATGTACGGCAGGACGATGTTCTTGCTGATTTGTTTATGCAGGGTGAATATGACGTAGAAAGATTCTGTCATTCACTCGGAGTAACTCCTCAAAGAGGATTAACCTTTGGACAACTTTTAAAACAATGTAATATATTATGAACAGATTCAGATTTATTAAAGTAAGAGACGTAAAGACTCCATCGAGAGGTAATGCAGGTGATGCAGGTTTGGATTTCTATATCCCAAGAAACTTGGACCCTCAACAATTGATTCAAATCGAGGCAAACCAGTCTCCAAATAATTTTACCCCAGATTTTGTATTGGGAGTAAATACAACTACCAACTTCGTAACTGATATTCAAATCTACCCGGGAGGGAGAATCCTTATCCCATCAGGTATTAAACCTCTTATCGAACCTCAAGAGTCTATGCTCATGGCAGCTAATAAGTCTGGGCTTGCTTCTAAAAAAGGTCTTCTGTATACTGCAGAGATTGTAGATTCTCCTTATGTAGGAGAGATTCATATTGGTATAATCAATCTCAGTCGAGTAATACAGACTCTAAAGGTGGATGAGAAAGCAACCCAATTTATTCATGTACCAATCTATCTCACAGAACCAGAGGAGATTCAATCAGAAGAATTTTATTCTGAATCTCAAATGTGGGGAACAAGAGGTGAAGGTGGATTTAATTCAACAGGAAGTAAGTAATGGACATACGTAATATCAAGGAAATCGTACCTTCTTTAGAAGTAGGTACGTATTTACAAGCAATGTATTCTCTTTCGTTAGAACAATTAGACGGCTACCGGCAAATAGAAAAGCTACCCGATTACCCGGTTGATATCAATAATCATCAAAATCAGGTAGTTCTTAAGGATTTTATTGCCCGGGTTATCGAAGAACTAATGGAGGGTTATGAATCTACCTCTGAGGTAGTAAAGATATGCCACAAGTGGGGATGGAATATTGACCAGTTAACAGAGGATGAATATACTCAGGTACTCAACCATTTGCAGAATGCCAATGAAGAACAGGGAGATGCTCTGGGATTCCTATTCACTTTGTTCCACTTTGCAAATATACTACCAGAAGATATCTTCTCCTGGGGGACGTCTTACGTAGTCGATTACTCTGACTTCAAAGTAAAGGAATTGAAGGACGTAATTACACTGGGTATAGCCATGGTTACCGAAGGTAGTATTGGTTTAGTTAATCGGTTTAATATGATTGATGAAGACCATGAATCAGTAAAAGATTATACTCCTGGGTTTAATACCTTAAGTGAAGCATCTCACGAAGAAGAGAAGGTATTATTATTCAACGTAGTATATGAATTGAATATTGCAAGGAATCTTCTTAAGTGTAGACCTTGGAAACAAACCCAGGTAATGACTAAGGAATTAGATTTTCAGTATTCTTTGGTAAAAGCTTTCTACCTATATATGGGATTCTTGGGATTACAAGGATTTTCAGATGAATCAATCTACAGGTTATTCTTTAAGAAACAAAGACTTAACCTCTGGAGACAAAAAACAAATTACTAATGAGTGGATGGAATAGAAAATTAGAGGGTCTTCAATCGAATACAGAGGAGACCCTCCACTCTTTGGAGTTTGCTACTTCACAAGAGGCATGGGAGAAACTGAACGAGGCTTTCTTGAGATTAGACCCCGTTCTTTTTGATAAGGGTGCTACTGCAAACAGTGGAGTTGCAGTAGCATATAACGTGTTTATAAAAATACGTAAAGCATGGGTAGACCCAGATTTTGATTACGGCAGGTGTTTTAATTACAAAGAAACTAAGTGGACGAGCTTATTGAATAATTATATTGATTTTAATAAGTTAGACCTCTTACGTAGCAAATTAAGAATCCTGAAGAACAAGTATAATCAGAATTACAATGTTACATATATGTTTAATAATCATCATGATAACGGTAAACAATGTTTAATTGCTGCAACTTTTTCCAAGAGATTTCAGGAGGACATCCCAGTTATTACAATGGTAATCAGAGCATCAGAGATTACAAAGAGGTTAATATTCGACTTCCTATTAATTCAACGGATGGCAGAATATGTGTATGGGCCGGACCAGTCAGTACAAATCAACCTATTTGCGACTCAAATGTATGGGAATGTAGAGACACTCTTAATGTACTCAGCTTATAAACCTCTAAAGAAAGTAATCAAGGGTATAGGTAATCCTTGGACTAAAAGGGTTAAAGAAGTTTATAAGAAAATCCAAAATGGTACAGAAAAGGAATGGTCTTCATTTAAGGTATTCTTTAGGAGTTTTAAAGTACTTCGTCCGGACTTATATGAATACCAAGCTTTGTTAGCAAAGGACTTGCTATTAGAATATGAAGATATAGAATATCCAGAAAATGTGATATCCTATTCTCAACGTAAAGCATATAAGAAGAAACTTTTAAAGAAACAGAAGAATGAGAATCTACAGTAATTCTTTTGAGTTAATGTCAGAACTTGGCAGAGAACTCAACAGTTATGGTCAAACTGTAAAACCAAAGACCTATCAGAATAAAGTCATTGAAGGTAAAGAGGAATTTGAAACAAAGGAACTCATTTGCCAACAATATTGCTTGACTTCACTCGGAGACCCAGTATGGTTATTTGTATTTTCACATTCAAGAGAATGGGCAGATGCAGAGTTAGGAGAAAGGCTTTGTTGGTATGGTTTAAATCCCGGTACAGCTTGGGAGTTAAGGAAAGACTTATGGGAACAATTCTTAGTTGAGGGTCCAAATGGTAAAAAGTTTGATTATACTTATCCAGAAAGGATTTGGAATGATTTAAGTGATACTGGTAAGTTAGCTTTAGAAGAAGTAATTAATCTTCTTAAAAGGGATAATGATACTCGTAAAGCAGTACTCCCTATATTCCATGGTTCAGATTTATGTTTTCTTGACGGTAGTAGACGTATCCCATGCTCAATGTATTATGATTTCCTTATCCGTCAGAATGGTAAAGGAGAGAAAGTATTACATATTTGTTATCACCAAAGGAGTTCAGATTTTGTTACTCACTTTGGTAATGATGTATACCTTGCATGGAGACTTATGGAATACGTAGCTCAAGAGGTAGGAGTTAAACCTGGTTACTTATACCACACAATTGATTCTCTTCATTCTTACAAGAAAGATTGGAAATACCTGAATACCAATCTTGAAGATTTACAGGACTCATTCTAATATTAGAGGGATGTATCTACTACATGTGGGTATGTCCCTCTTTCTATTTATTAATATGGAAACGAGATATAAGATAATTAAGAACAAAAGAGAACTCAAGAAACTAATTGCTTGTTGCAAGGCAACTGGTTATGCTTGTTGTGACTACGAAACTAATGCCGAACCAATCTATAATAAAAGTTTCAAGCCAACTATTCTATCAGTATCTTGGATGCCAGGGTTTGGTGCTTCTATTCCATTAGACCATTTCCAAACAAAAGAATATACTTCACCGGGATGGAACTGGAAGAAGATGTTAAGGAAATTTGGGGAAGAGATTATTGAGAATTATGATATTGTAAAGGTTGCATGGAATTGGAAATTTGATGACCAGATTAATCAAAAGTATCATATCTATTATAGAGGTACATGCTTAGATGGTATGCTTGCAAAATATGTTCTCAACGAAGAAAAACCCCATGGGTTAAAAGATATGGTTAGAAGATATCTACCAGAATATGGTGATTATGAAAAGCAAGATAAGTTTGATAAGATACCCTGGGATAAAAAGGAATTAGACCCCTTATGTAAATATGGCTGTCAAGATACAGACTTCACTTTACGATTAATGATATTCTTCGAGAAGAAGTTAATTGACTTGAAGATGTATTCGGTATTTCGTAATTTATTTATGTGTAATTCCCGGGTATTAGCTTCGGTAGAGAAAGAGGGATTATACCTTGATACGGAATTTAATCAGAAATTGCTTGAGGAATATAAACCAAAGATAGATGCTGCTAGACAAGCAATCTATGATTTACCAAGGGTAAAGAAGTTTACCAAGAAATATAATCAAGTTAAAATAGAAAAGTATATCGAATCTATTGAGGCTGAACTTGAAGAGTTAGATTACAATGACCCAAAAGATAAACGTAAGATTGATTCAAGGGAACAAAAGATATCAAACATTCGTGCAGGTATATTTACTACCAAGAAAGAACAGGAACTTATAAGACCTCTTAATCTTAGTAGTCCGGTTGATTTACCCCAACTCATGTATTCAGATTCTGGTTTTAAATTCCCAGTAATTAAAAATAATGAATCTGGTAAGCCAAGTACCGATGAAGATACTTTGGTTGAATTAAGGTTAACCGTAAAAGACCCAGAATCCCCAAAAGCAATATTCCTTGATAAGCTACTTGAATTAAGAGGTTTACAGAAAATGTATACTACTTATATTGAGGGTTGGCATGAAAAAGTCCAAGATGATTCTCGATTACACGGTAGATATAATATACATGGTACTGATTCTAATCGATTCAGTTCTGCTGACCCAAATATGCAGCAAATACCCAAGACATCGGTAGACCCAAATATTAAGAAACAATTAGTTGCTCCTCCGGGTTATTTATATATGGCATTCGACTATTCTCAGGCAGAGTTAAGAATGATGGCTCATCTATCTGGAGACGAAACTTATCTGGAAGCATTTGCTAAGGGAGTAGACCCTCACCTTGGTATAGCAGCAGCAAAATATGGTGTATCAATCGAAGAAGCAAGTAAAGCTTATGAAGATGAAACACATCCAGATTATAAACTATGGAAGGTAAGGAGAAAGCAAGCTAAACAGATTGCATTTGGACTTATTTATGGAATTGGTAATAAATTGCTAGCAGTTAAATTATCTGACCCAAAAGCAGGTATTATAGTTACACCAGAAGAAGCAGCAAAGGAAATGGAAGTATTCTTTGGTCAACATCCTAAAATTAGGAAGTTTAAAGAGAAACAAGAGAAATTCCTTCGTAAGCATGGGTATTATACACAATTATTTGGTACTAAACGAAGACTCCCCCAAATATATTCAAATGATAAGCAAGAAGTTGCTTATGCAATTCGTTTAGGTCTTAACTTCCCATGTCAAGGTGCTGCAGCAAATATGACCAATTTTGGAGCTATCCTTGTTTATTGGTTAATGAGACAAGGTAAATTACCCATGATGAAAGAGGCTTGTACAGTACATGATGCTGTATATATGTATTCTAAACCTCAAGACATTAATACATGGACTGTATATACAATCTGGAATATTCTACGTAATCCAAGTACAAAAAGATATTTCGGATTTCAAGTTGATGACGTAACTCTATCAATGGATTTTACAATAGGCCGGTCTATGGCAGAAGAATTACCATTTATGCCCGGATATGATTATACTAGAATGTTAAAACCAGACTTTTCAGTAGAAGAGTACATGGAGGAATACCATAAGTTTAAGACTCGTAAAATTGGTAATTTTAGTGCAGCTTCACCAGAAGTATTTATGGAACTATATAAAAAGGAAATCCATAAATATCAACGAGAATATGAAAAATCGAGAAAAGGGTAATATACCCGGGTTTAGTAATTATTACATATCCCGTACTGGAAAATTATACTCGAAATTTACTGGTAGTTGGAAATTAGTAAAACCTGCTATGAAAGATAATGGTTATTTATCTAACTCTTTAGTAGGAGATGGTGGTAAACGGAAGAACTTTTATAGACACAGGTTAGTTGCTTCTATTTACATCCCTAACCCAAACAATTATCCTCAAGTATGTCATAAAAATAACAATCCAGAGGATAATCGGGTAGGTAATTTATATTGGGGTACAGCTAAGATGAATATGGGTCAGTGTATAGAAGATAAAAGATTCTATTTTGTTGGTAAAGAACGAGAACGTAAGGTAAATGTAGAATTATTAATTTCTAGGTATATAGAGGGTATACCAAGAAAAGATATACTAGAAGAATTCGGTATATCAACTGGAGTATTATATAAAATATTACGGTATAATAACATAAAACTAAGGAAATGAAGAAGATTTTAAACGGGCCCACGATTTACCGAGCTAAATGCCCATACTGTGATTGTGAATTTGAATATGACTACTCAGAAGTAGATTCATCCACTTTTGCTGATTGTAAATTAGTTAAGTGCCCAGGTTGTAATAGGTATCTTCATCATAAAGAAAATCCAAAATCACATACAGAAGTGAAGAAAGAGGATACTATGACAACATAAATAATAAAATATTATAAACTATGGCAACTGAAGAACAAATAATGAATACAAATAGGCTATCATCTTTAACCTATATGATATCTGCCTGCTTAGAGTTCTCTATTCAAAATCTCAATCGTCAATTAGACCTATGTAATTTGAGATTAGTCGGTAGAGATAAAATGGTATTCAACCGAGTTAGGTCTCAGATAGAGCAACTTCAATCAAATCTCAAACTATTAGAGGATTTGGCATTTGGTGTAATGAAGGACGAAGATGCAAGGTTAGCTTATGAAGATGCTACCCATATTTATTGGGCTTTGTTTATGACTTTAGTAGATAGAGGAGGGACAGATAATCTATGCGACCTAAGATTCAAGGCTTTAATCGATATAATTGGTAAGTATGAATCTATTCTTCATTTGCCTGGTTTAGATATTGCATATCATTGCGCATTTGCTCAGGTATCTAAAGCAATTCAAGAAGGTAAATATTCAAAAGAAGATTTTAAGAATTTATTGAAAGTACATGAAGACGGAACTGAAGAAACTAAAGGTTAAATTCGAAGGTAATATCATAACCATAGATATTGCTAAGGAATTATCCATTAATGAAAATATCATTAATTCTCAGTTAAGGGAATCTCCCACTAGTTATTATATACTTTGTTCTTTAAGAGATAAGTATATTAAAGAAAGAGATGCTCTAGCAAGGGAAAAGGATGAAGCTTATTCTGCTGCTTGGATATTTATTAAAGAATCTAATGAAAGATTCAATAATGATTACGTTGCTCATAAGGCTAACATATCCCCAAAATATAAATCGATATATCAACGATATTTGAAAGCAGTAGAAAAGGCTAACAAGTATATTACCATATGTAGAGCTTATGAGTCTAGAGAGAATATCTTGAGGACTATTAATGCCAACATGAGGAAGCAACAATAATAACTATAAGTAATTACTAACTTTTAAAAACGAATTAAGAATATGAATTATTCACTATCTTTCATTTCTGCTATGGTAGCAGCTCAGTTTGATAATCAATTACCAGGATGTCCAACTGAAAACAGAGTTCTTATCTTATCACCAAAAGAAGTAAACCAAACTAGGGGTGGGCTTATTATCCCGGAACAAGTAAAAGAGGGAGTTCCTCGTAAAGGGGTTGTAGTTAAACTCGGTGAGATTACCGAAGAGTATAGAACTTACCGGGATTTGGTGCAAATAGGTAGAATAGTTACCTATGGTTTGTATGCCGGTAAGGAACTGGAATTTGAAACAGACAAGCTTACCCCAGGCTTACAACAACTTTTGGAAAAGAACACTTTAACGGTGTTAAGTATGAATGAGGTAATTTACTCAGAACCAAATAATAACGATTAATATGGCACTTGACAAGAAGAAAAAGAAGGAAGTTTCATCAGATGGACTTTCTACAAAAGAAAAGATGCTGGCTAGAAAGAAACAGCTAGAATCTAAGGGAAACGGCAATGGGTTGGTATTCCCTAAAGAAGGTACTTTACGTATGAGAATCAAATCTCCGGGAGATGACCAGGAATTGGGAATCGAAATTGTTCAGTTCTATCTTGGAGGTAATTTGGGGGGAGTAATATCTCCGGCTACTTTCGATGAACCATGTCCTTTCATGGAAAAATACCAGGAATTGAAAAACTCAAAGGATGAGGATGACAAAGAACTTGCAAAAACCCTTGTACCAAGAAGAAGATATGTTATCGGTGGTCCGGTATATGCAGATGAAAAGGGAACTAAATTCGATTACGAAGGTAAAGATAAGGGAGTTCTAGTTCCACGCTCTGTTTATCAAGATATTATCGACTTATACCTTGATGAGGATGAAGCTGGTGATATGACAGACCCAAGAAATGGGTATGATATCAAAATTATTCGTTCTGGTTCTGGTAAGCTTGATACAACTTATTCTGCTCGTGCTTGTAAACCAACTAAATTGGATAAGAAATATCAAGGTACTGTAGACCTTGAAGGTATAGTTCGTTCTCAAATCAAATCATATGATGAACTGGAAGAACTTCTTGCTAAGTTCTTGAATGAAGATCATGGAGGAGACGATGACGAGGATGACAAACCAAAGAAAAAGGCAAAAAAGAAGGGGATTCACAGAGACCACTATATGGAGGATGATGAACCCAAAAAGAAAAAGAAGAAACGTTACAAATCAGATATTTAAAGGTTAGTTAATATATGGTTTCATTCGAAGGTGGTAATTAGATTCGTTCAGTTATCACCTTCTTTAGTCTAAATACATTACATTATGGCAAAGAAAACAAAAGTTGGTTTAAAGGTACCAACAAAAAATGAGATACTAAAGAAATATGGTAGTATCATGAGATTGGCTTCAGATACAGTGGAATCAAACTTATGGTTACCTTCTACTTTCTTTGCTCTCAACTATACATTTGGTGGTGGTATACCATTTGGTAAAGTACTCGAAGTAGCTGGAGAAGAATCTTCTGGTAAATCCCTTATTGCATATAATTTTGCATATACCTGTCAACAACTCGGTGGGCATGTTATATGGGTAGATGCTGAACAATCTTGGATGAACTCTTGGGCAGAAGCAAATGGGGTAGACCCAGAAAAAGTTACAGTATTAACCGATACCCGAATTGAATATATTTCTGACGCAGTAGCAGATTTAGCAATTTACTTACGTTCTCAATTAACTAATAATGAACCGATTCTCTTAGTGATAGATTCTATTGCTGCTATGGATTGTGCAGATAACATAGATTCTAAAATGGTAGAGGGTAAGGCTGAAATGGGAGGTAGAGCAAAAGCTCTTTACAAATACTTCCGTATCAGAAGTGAATTATTCTATAGATTAGGAGTTACACAGATTTACATTAACCAATTAAGAACTGCTTTAAATGTCGGATTTGGAAAAGATAACACAACTACTACAGGAGGTGCAGCACTTAAGTTCTACGCTTCAATCAGAGCTGCCTTTTACTCAGGCAAGTCTATCACTGTTAAACAGAAAGGTAAAGAACGGAAAGCTGGTAAATTGGTCACAATCCGACTTATTAAAAATAAAGTTGCTCCTCCAAGACCTACAATCAGTAAGTGCCCAGTTTACTTCAATCCTAAGTTCCATGAAGTAGGTTTTGATAGATGCTATGCTCTTGAGGATGTATTGGTAGAAAATGATATCATAGAAAAATCTTCAGGTGGAGTATATAAGTTCAAAGGAAAAACTCTTGCAAGAGGTGAAGAGAAATTCCAAAAGCTTTTGGAAGAGGATGATGAACTTCGTCGTAAACTATTAAAGAAGGCTGAGATAAATACTATCGGTACAACTAGAAAGAAGATAGTAGCATTGACTACTAATTTATATCCAGTAGATGGAGTAGAATATGAATCATTTAACGAGTCAGATGACGAGGAGGAAGACGATGAGTAAGAAAACAGTATTATTGATTGATGGGGAGAACATTCTCCATCAATCTTTTCACAAGTTCGAGAAACTTAAATCCACAGACGGTAAACCAAGTGGAGCAATATTTGGATTTTTCAAATCACTTCACATGTATCTTACAAGGTTTGAACCAAACGAAGTAGTTATAACCTTTGATAATGGTCATTCACCAGTAAGGGATAAGTTATTGCCTAACTATAAGGGACACAGAAAAAATATATCGGTTGATTATGAATCCTTGCAAATACAAAAGGCAATCATAATGAAGATATTAGGTATGCTAAGAATTTCTTATATATTTGATAAAAGGAATAAAACTCAATATGAGGGAGATGATTTCTTAGCATACCTAATTATTAATACTTATCGTTCGGATAATGTAATCTTGGTATCATCAGATAAGGATTTTAATCAACTTCTAAACAAGAACGTTAGGATATTAAATCCAAGAAAGGATGAAGTTATTCGAATGGGTAATTGTAAAGAGTTATTTGGTTATCATTCACATGAGACCGTTGAATACCTTGCAATGGTGGGTGATACTTCCGATGATATTCCAGGTTTTAAGGGTATAGGTCCAGTAACTGCAAGAAAGATATTAGATGAGTATAAATCAATCTACAAATATCTGGAAGCTAAACCTAATAAAGAGTACCAAGAAGCTTGGGAAAGGAATCGTAAGTTGATTGATTTATTCTGGTTTGTAGGTAATGTCCCTTTAGATAATATACCTCTCAAGAGAAAGAAGACTTTCAACTATGATAAATTTAGGAAACTGTGCATAGAGTATTCTCTTGCTTCGTTCCTAACTAAAGAATTTATTAAACCTTTTAAAGAGTTATCCGAATGAAAATCATGTTTGCAGGTGCAAGTGGAGTTGGGAAAACCACTTTAGCAAAAGAAGTTCCCGGGATGATTAAGTTTGATGTAACAGAATACCCTCCAGTATTGGATTTTATATCTGGTAGTGTATCAGACTTAATACCTAAAACAAAGGATATGTCTCATAAAGAGATGTTAGAAAGGGATTCAAAGGATTTGTTACTCGAAGATTTTCAGGTAATGAACCTAAGAAACAAAATGTTCAGAGATAGGGATAGATTTGTTACAGATAGAAGCTATCTTGATTTAGCTGCCTATTTCTATTACAAGCAAGCCAAGAATGTTCCTAAATGTGAAATGGAACACTTTTTCGAAACTTGCAAGATGTTACTCAATCAACAATGTACTCATCTTATCCTATTAGACTTTACTACTGCCATGGTAAAGGAATGGGTTATGGAAGATAATGGTAAACGAATAGATAACAATTACTTCCAGTTCTTAATATCTTCTATAATGGATAACGTATTGAACTTGTGGGGATTCTTACCAACTAAGGAAATATATTCTATTTATAAGAACATTTTTAAGAATCAACTCTTGGAATACGGTGCAACAGAGGGAGTAATCAAATCCATATATGGTGAAACTAAAGTTCTCTGTATAAGAGAAGCTAATTTGGATATTCGTAAGAAACTTATTATTGATTTTCTTCATGAGTAAAGAAGTAGTATTTATAGATAATATAAAGGGATATCCCGGGTATCATATTACCCGGGATGGTTTATTGTATAGTAGGTACGATAATAAGGGTAGGCTTACTCCTAATACTTGGAAAATTCGTAAGCCTACGATATCTACTAATGGGTATGTAAAATATGGATTTTGTTTAAGGTTTAGAAAAATAAAAACTCAACTCTATGCCCATAGATTAGTAGCAGAAGCTTATATACCTAACCCCAATAATTTACCTGTAGTAATGCACCTGGACGATAATCCTAAGAATAATTCTGTAGAGAATCTTAAATGGGGAACTACTTTGGATAATATAAAGGATTGCATTAAGAAGGGTAGAAAGGTAGTAAAGAAGAAAATAATATCCTATGTTATCTCGGATTTACATATTGGAGAGTATGGTAAATTTACTAGTAGAACTGAAACAGCTTTCCGAGTGTTAGTAAAGTTATCAAAACTCTGTGTAAAGGATGGAGTTCCCTTATTACACTGTGGGGATTTATTTCATAGTTCTGATAAGATATCTCCGGATTTATTATGTAGGGTTATGGAAGTATTTAACAACTTATCTAAAAAAGACTTTATAATACTAACCATTTCAGGTAATCATGGTAGCCCGGTTACTCATAGAATAGGAGATAGAGAATTTATATCCTATGATAAAGCTATTGTTAAAGCTTTCCCTAACCTTTTCTATTCATTAGATTATGAACACTTTAGGCTAAATTATCATAAACATGTAGTTTATGGGATACCCTATATAGATAATAACATCGGTTTATCGGAGTACATAAAGGGTATTAAACTTAATCCTAAAAAGAAAAATATTCTTTTATTACATACTGATTATCCGGGAGCAAAAGATACCGATGGTAGAGAAATTGGTTCTGTAGAGAATCTTAATGTAAATACCCTAAATAAATTCGATTTGGTGTTATGTGGACATATACATAAACCACAAAGATTATCAAAGAAGGTATATATGATAGGAGCCCCTTATCAACAAAGGAGAACTGATAAAAATTGTGATTTGGGGTATTGGGAGTTATATTCGGATTTATCTATGAAGTTTATACCCTTGAAAGGTTTTCCAAAATTCATCGATGTAGAATCAGAAGATGAAATTAAGGATGATGGTAATTATTATACCGTTTTACCTAAGAAAACTAGTAACTTAGTAAATACTAACCATAAAATCACTAAGCAACTTTCTAAGAAAGCTCTAGCTAAAAGATATCTTAAGGAAAAAGGTATAAAAGAAGAAGAGAAGAAGAATCTTCTCATTGATGTACTTAAAAAAGCAGAAGTATGTTGACATTTATGAATATGAACGTTGTAGGGTTCTGTTCAATAGAGAACCTACACATACCCTTAAATCCAAGCTGTACCCTACTTATCAAGGCACCTAATGGGAAAGGTAAAGCACAACCTTTAGAAGAACCCGTTTTAACCGCTAATGGTTGGAAAAAGATGGGGGAATTAACTCTTAATGATAAAGTAATTAACCCAGTTACAGGTAAACCTATCAAGCTATTGGGTATTTATGATAGAGGTCTATTAGATACTTACAAAATAACCTTTTCTGATGGCTCATGTACTGAATGTGCTGGAGACCATTTATGGTCAGTATTCAAATCGGGTAAAGCTAAAGATAGACTAAGAACCTTAGATACCGAGACTTTACTAAAGGATTATAAGGTTGAGAATAAAACTGCTTCTGGTACTTTCAAGTATAGGTACTCAACCCCATTAACCGTACCAATTGAGGGTAATTATACTAAATTACCAATACACCCCTACGTATTAGGGTTTATATTAGGCGATGGTTGTATTTCCGGTAATAGGCCTACAGTTAGAGTATCTACCAATAGAGAGGATTGGCCAGAGATAGTTGATAGATTAAGGTCATATTTGCCAGACCCAAACCTGGTTCATGAAGGTACAGAGGTAAGAGGGGCTAAACATTTTAGGATTCATGGTTTAGGTAAAGAACTCAAGGATTTAGGATTAATTGGTTGTAAGTCTAAAGATAAGTTTATACCAGAGTTATATTTGAAATCATCAATCGAGAATCGTAGATTATTATTAGCTGGTTTATTAGATACTGATGGATGTGTTGGTTCCAAAAAGAAAATCTCAAAGGTTTCTACGTATTCATCTAAGAGTGAGCACTTAAGAGATGGTATTAGCTATTTGGTAAGATCCCTTGGAGGCCTATCTACTAAAAATGAAAGTACCCGGTTTAAGTATGGTAGGTATACTACTTCATATGTGTGTTCAATACGACTAACCTTTAACCCTTTTCTAAGGAAATATAAAACTAAATCCTATGGTGAGTTTACCAGGAGAAATAGAATGGTAAATACCATAAGAAATATTGAATATATAGGGAAAAAGGTATGTAGGTGCATTAAAGTAGATTCTTCAGAAGGCCTATATATTACCAGAGATTTTATAGTTACCCATAATTCAACTATCTTATCGGCATTGGTATGGGCAATATATGGTAAAAACCTAAAAGGAGTATCAGAAGTAACTACCTGGGAAAAGGTAAGACCTAAGGATTATTCCGGAGTAATGGTAGAGGTATACTTTCAGAAAAATGAACATATCTATAAAATCATACGTTGTCAGAAATGTGACATGGTTTTAGAAGATGGTGCTAAAGGTAGGGATAGACTTATATTTCTGAAAGATAACGAGTTAGTGAATGTAAAGGGTAAGAATAAACTCCAGGATGCTATTAATGCAGAACTCGGATTATCTTACACTTTATTCATGAACTCTATAATGTTTGGTCAAGGGATTAAGAGGTTGATACAAGAATCAAATGCTGACAAGAAAAGGGTATTTGAGGAAGTATTTGACCTTGAGTTCTTGAATATAGCTAAGGGTATAGCTATGCAGGATAAAAATAACCTGTTAGCTCAAGCCAATGAAGTAGAACATCAATCTGAGTTACTTAAAAAAGAATTAGAAGCAAATAAGGAGGCTTACTTTGATTTACGTGACAGAGAGAAAGGTTTTAAAGAAAAAATCAAATCGGAACGTAGAGAATTAAAGAAAGACAGGGAAAAGCTAACTAAGTTACTGATTGAAAAACAAAAGGCACTTAAGGATGAAGTAGAAAAAAGTCTTCAGGTAAAGATTAAAAAACATAGTACCTATGTAGATACTCTTAAGTCAAAGCTTAGGGATAATAGAATGGTTGCAGAAGGGGTTTCTTTATCAGATTTTGTAAAGAAACTTAAGATACAGTTAGATAAGGGCCACTACAAACGTGCAAAGGCGAGCGTAGATATTATATATGATGCTATTATAAACTCAGATAAACTCAGGGAAGAGTATGAAGATGCGTTAGAAAGATTGGATGAGTTGAGAACTACGAATGAGAAGTATAAGAGACTTCAAAAGGACTGTGATGATATTGCTTCTGATATTGCTTCTATTGACGAGGATTTGGAAAAGCTCAAACAAGAGAAACTTAAGGTTATGTCTCCCAAATATAAAGAGAAACTTAAGGAAATTAGAAAGAATCTTCGTAAGGTAGATGAAGACTACCATAACAAAGAACTGGAGTTAGAGAATTACAATTGGTTAATCAATGACCCTCTTGGGAATAATGGAATCAAGGCATATTTATTCGATTCTTCACTCGATATGCTTAATCGTACATTAGAAAAGTATTCTCAAGTATTGGGATTCAGGATTGAATTTGGTATAGATTTAGGTACTACTAGAAAAGATTTTTATACTTTGATAGAAAGGGATGGGCAAGTTATTGATTATAATGAGCTAAGTGGTGGTGAACGGCAATTAGTGAATGTTGCAATGGCATTTGCAATGAATGAATCCCTTACTATGTCCAAAGGTATTAACCTTGCATTTCTTGATGAGGTATTTGAATCTTTGAGTTCGGATAATGTAGAGGTAGTTACATCTTTAATCAGACACACTTTTTCAGAAAAGACACTCTTCTTAATTACCCATCTTGATTCACTTCCTCTTAGCAACACTAAAATCCTGCAAGTTGAAAAAGTTAATGGCCTAAGTAGTTACAAGTTACTATAAGGATATATAACTTTAACAAGACAGGAAGATGAACTCAAAAAATAAAGGAAACAGATTCGAAAGAAAAATTGGAGCTTGGTTCACTAAATGGACCGGCTTCAAATTCGAAAGGAACAGGGCAGGTTCAGGAGCTTGGCATTCTAATAAGGATGCCACTTCTGATTTAACCTGTACGGATGAAAGACATGCACATAGATGTAAGATATCAATCGAATGTAAAAATTACAAGGATATTAAATTCGAACATGTACTGCTTGGTAATAAAACTTGTGATATCCTAAGATTTTGGGAACAAGCAAGCAAGGATGCTAAAAGGGCAAATAAACTCCCCATATTATGTATGAGGTATAACTCTATGCCTGCAAATGAATTTTTCTTTGTAGTAGAAGGGGGACCTGGTACTCTGGGAGATTTTATATGGGTACAATCTAAAAAACCCAGTATGTCAATCAGTACTTCAGTTAATCTTTATGTATTTCTTGCAAGTGATATTCTGGAGAATGTTAATTATAAGCAAGTACATAAGCAAGCTAAGTTAATCATTAAAAAGAAATAATATGAAACGTATCCCTTATTCTTATTGTATTTTCTACATAGAACGAAAGTATTATCAGAACATTAATAAAGAACTTAAAGAAAAGGGGTATAAAAAAGTACGTGCCATTATCCCTACGATAAACGTTTTAAAGAAAACTGCAAAGGGTAAGATGATATTCGAAGAAGTACCTATCTTATTCAATTATGGTTTTATCAAGATGCCTACAGAGTTAGCGTACTCTAGACCTTTTCTAAACAAACTGAAGAGAAGTATATCAGGTATAAGAACTTGGTTAAAGTCTACAGAGACTCTTCATGAAAGAAAGAAGAAAGCTAGAATAGATAACTCTGAAGACTTTGATGATTTCTCATTGGTAGCTACATGTACCAGAAAAGATGTTAAAAGGTTTAAGAGAATGGCAAAAGAAGGAAAGAAATATTCTGTAGACGATTTGATGAATGTTAAGATAGGCGATTATTTAGTACTAAAAGGCTATCCTTATGAAGGAATAGATGCTACGGTATTGGGTATAGACCACATAAATAAAATGGTACAACTTCTTTTATATCCGGAAATGGGTAAAATGGAAATATGGTTACCATTTGATAACGTAATCTATAGCGTGTACCAGAATTATGACCCAGATAAGTTATATGCTAACTCCCAAGATTATGACCCAAATGAGATAACAAGTGAATCAATAGATAGAATAATGGATTTTAGGAGGAATTAATTATGAATGATGCTCAGAAGAAAGCTTGGGACTGCTTAAACGAAATAGAAAGGCAGTCTTTATTCCTTCAGTTATCCGAAAGCAAATCTTCATGGGAAGCTGGTGAAATTTTAAAGTTGTCACATTACAAGTATTTAGAAATCAGAGAAAGGTCAGAAAAGTTCTTCAGATTATTCTCTGATTTTTTCGAGTTACACACTTCTATTTTTCGACCTGACTGCCCTTGCGAACGAAGCTTTTGTGATTTTATTGAAGGATGTATTGAAAAGAGGTTAACAAGGAAAGAAGCAAGTCTATATACTGGAGACTCTTCTAACTTACTCTCAAAGGTAAGCAATAGTAATATCGAAAGGAATATGAAAAGACTCAAAGAATCAGAAGACCAATGGGACTTAGATTCAATGAGATTAATTCTAGAGTTCGATAGGTGGAATAACTTTAGGATTCTACCAAGAATGCTACAACAGCCTTCTGCATTTAAAAGGAGGTTAAATAAGAAGGACAAGATATATATCAAATACCTTTTAAGCCGAGTACCAGAATGGATGCACACAAAACTGAAAGAAAGGTTTAGATATAAAGTAAAGCCTGGTAAGAAGAAATACTGGGTATGCTTAATATCAGAAGAATTATATACAGATGGATATCTATTAATGCCAGTAAGACCTTTAGATGAGGTAGTTAGTGAATTTAGTAGATTCTACATGTATGTATTCGAAAAGAAAGATGATGCAGATACATTTGGATTCATGGTATCCAAGTTTATGATTAAAACAGTTGATGTAAAATTAGGACAACGCTTCTGGCCTGAGTACAGATGCTGCGTGGAAAAAGCAGTTAACTATAATCAAGTGAATAATATAGAATTCAGTATTAAGAAACTTGATATGGCCTTCAATGCCGATAAGGTTAAAAAGAAAAGGAAGAAAAAGCCTAAATCAACGGCTGCTGAACGCATATCAGATACCTCAGCTTTTTATAAAAATAGATAGAAATATTTTTCTATATAAATAAAAAGTATTATATTTGCAACAAATTAAAATAAAAGATATGAGAAAGAACAAAAAGAATAAACCAGCACCCTCAAAAGAAAAAGCCAGTTTCCTTGGTTCAGCCGGGAGGAATATGACTTACAGAGATTTAAAAAGAAAAGCCATAGTATTGGGTATGCCTTTTCCTGATGCATGTGCTGCTGGAGTTTTCGATTTAATTGGTTATATCGAAAGGTCAACTAATAAACCAGACAAATCATTGATTGACCAATATGATGATTGGATGGATAAACAATTAGAGAATATAGGTTATTCAAAAGATGACCCTCTAAGGAATTCAAAATTAAGGCTTGGGTTTCTTGGAGAAGAAGGAGAAGATGGGCAAAGGAAATCCAAAAGGGTTCCAGGAATAAAAAAGCCAAGGGAAAAGAAACCACCAAGAGAAAGGGATGAATTTAATCTCATCAAGGGAACTAAGAAATCCTATGTATGGTCATTGGTTGCAAAGGGTTATGATTTAGAAAGAGTAACTAGAAGGATGAAAAAGAAGTTCCCAGATGCAAATGATAAATCGATAACACTTTGGTTTAGAACTGCAAGGAGGACTATGAGTAATGGTAAAGCTAAAGGAAAGTAGTAGGGAACCAATCCGAAAAGATAGATATTATATATGGACATGGAGACCAGATACCACCAACAAACGTATTACCGAAAAAAGTTTATATCGGAAACACTTAACCGGTATACCTTATTTCACAAGGTATCAAATAAAAAAGACTTTGGTTTATATGTACGGAGTAGATGTTCTTCAATATATTCATATCATATCAGGCAGGAAATTACTTAGGCAAGGGATAAGAATACTTCAAGACATGAATGGTATAAGACATACCTCTGGTTCTACTAAATTCTGGTATAAAGGGAGATTAGTTAAAGCCAGGAAGTTTATTATCCCGGATGAATATAAAATTGATAAACACAGAAGACGAAGGTTCATGGTTCAAATGCACCGGGTCTTCAAATCAAAAGGAAAGAAGGTATTCAATGAAAGGTACTCACAAAAATTGTATGGACAACGGGAAGGCATATCTTCCAACTATATCCGGAAGAAGAGAATACAAATCCGTTCTACTATCTTACAGAATTTACAACAGGCTGAGTCAAGAGGAAAAGCATAAATATAATATTCTTTCTTTGCAATATCCCCCATTGGTATGTTCCTTGGCCTTGTATCTAAGAAAGAAATTAGATATCCCGATACAGAAAGTACTATTTATCAAAGCACAAAGGGATATGCTCGATATCTTTTATGATGAATCCTTAAATCATTTGGGATGGCAACCAAAAGAAAGGTTCTTGGTAAAAGCTTTAAGATTTCAAGGGTTCACTCCTGTAAGCAAATATAGGATGAGAAGTAAATATGCCTATATTATGACAAACAGGGTGCTAGAAAATGAATATTGGGTATTTCCTATGAGATTAGCTGATAACTATAAATCAATGCAAAATCCAAAATACAAATTCTATACCGAAGTATTTGGTAAGGTTGGTATTCCTGGAATAATTAAAATTAAATACAGCAATGGAAACTAAAAACCCAGTACCGGAAGTAAAGGTACATAAGCAATTAAATCCGTTCATGGGTAAATCCTTTAAGGTTAATACCTATAATGACCAGGATGAAGTTATCGATACAGAAGATGTAAAGATAGAATCTCAAGAAGAACTAAAGACCGTAATTGATGGGGTAAAACAATATAATATTGCATTTGCTTATCTTACGGGAAGCGAAAGAAAATACAAGAAACTTATAACAGAGTGATATAACTATTGATTATTAACATTTAAACATTTACGAAAATGGCTAAGAAAAAAGAAACCAAAAAGGTAGAGTTAAAGGAAGTATCTCGCAAAGAGATTAATGGTGCAATCATCATTACTTACGAAGATGGCTCAGTAAAAATTATCCCGGCTCCTATTATGTTGTCTGCCGAAGAAGCAAAAGACTTCTTTGCTTCAGAAGAGGAAGATGATGATGACGAAGACGAGGAAGAAGAAGAGGACGACGATGAAGATGACGAGGATGATGAAGATGACGAGGATGATGAAGACTCGGACGATGACGAGGATGATGAAGACTCGGACGAAGATGAAGACGAAGAGGAAGAAGAATTAACCGGTGAAGCTCTTGCCGAAATGGACTTCGAAGAACTGGAAGATGTTTGCGATGACAAAGACCTCGAAACAGACCCGGACGATTACGAAGAAGATGATATCGAAAAACTTCGCAAAGCAATTGCCAAAGAATTGGGTCTCAAACTCCCGGCAAAGAAAGAAGCCAAAGGTAAAGGCAAAAAAGGAAAGAAGTAATTCATTTTCCGGCTATGAAGGTTGGGCTAAAGCAATAGCCCACCTTTATCATAAGAAATAACTATTGTTCTATTAAATAAAACTAAAACTTAAAAGATTATGGCAACTAAGAAAAAAGAAGACACCAAGAAGAAAGGTGGCAAAGAAAAAGATGCTGAAAAAGAAGCAAAACGTAAAGCCCGTATGGAAGCTTTGAAAAACCGTCCTGCCGAGCAACGTCCAAACAGCAAGCAGATTGATGTTATCAAAATCAATGATAAATCCGAAGTTCAGAACTACGGTTACGCAGTAAAGAACAAAGAAGGATATCAGGGAGTGGTAGTAACATCAGTTCTGGTCATCGACGGTAAACCAACTTCTACATCCGTGACATTCGTTCCGGGCAATCTAACCGTAAAATCCAAAAAAGGACACGGTATTATCTGTAACCCGAAAGCTAAAAAGGCTAAGGGCGAAGAAGAGGAAGCCTGAGACGAAGATTAAACTTCTATCCCTTACTTATTAGCGAGAACATCGCTAATGGTTTGCATAGTTTATTAGTATTTCAAAAATTATGTTGGGAGCCTATTGCCTGCGAAGGTAGTAGGCTTTATTTATTTTATACGTTATGGAAGACAAAAGAGAAATCAGAAAGAATATAACTATTCTTGCATTAGATAATCTTATTCAGAATTATACTAATGCACTAGAAGATAAAGATATGGACCCTCCCTTATCGAATGAAGAAAGGGAACTCTCTGAATTAATTATTAAAGAAGCCAAAGAAATGCTAACCGAAATGGCAATCGAAAATAAACCAATACCAAGACCATCATGGAAGAAATGAATTTAAGAACCATTATACAGGGTATTCAAGCCGTATTAAAAGATATGGAATATACTCGGTATATGATTAAGGTTACTCCTCCTCATAAGAGAGGTAAATATCAAACCCATGTTATTCACCTTCAATATCTTAAACGTAGGCTTAAGGATTTTAAGGGTAGGCTAGATAAAAAACTAAAAGGTACTATCAGTACTGTAAAGTTTAAATATGTTAATTATTCAGATGGACGAGAAATGGTTGCAGAACAAACTTTTGTCAATCTTACTGAGCAAGAGATAAAGGATGCCTTAGAACTTGGGGCCATTCTTGAAAATGCAAGTATAGAAATCCTAGAAATTAAGGAAATCCCTACTTCGATTAGGATATTATAACTATGGATAATTACTAAGGAAATTTCAATCCACTTAAAAATTTTAGAAACATGAAGAAAGACAAGAAGAAAGACAAACCGGCTAATAAGACTCCGGAACTTTCAAAGGCTAAAAAGGCATTGGATGCTTATCTCAAAGAGAACAACTTGGACCCTCAAAAGGATTGGTCAAAAGACAAGAAACATGGTAAAAAGGTTACTGAACTCTTGAATAAGCTCAACAAGGAAAGAGACAAAGTCGCTGCCCAGTATCCTGAAAAGGATTTAAAGAACGAAGCCAAATTGGTAAAAATGAAAAAAGCCAAAGAAGATGAAAAGGCTTCAAAGAAAAAAGAGAAAAAAGAAAAGAAGGAATCTGCTGGCCGAGTTACCAAATACGATTATCCTCTCATTGATGGTCGGGAAATGACTTCTGATGAAAAGAAAAAATATCGTATGGAACAGAGAAGACTGGCTGCCGGTAAAGCTCCGAAGGAAGAAAAACCCAAGAAGGAAAAGAAAGAAAAGGCAGAAGCTACTGAAAAGGCTGCTCCTGCAAAGAAGGAAAAGAAGGCCAAAGATAAAAAGAAAAAGAAGGCCAAAAAAGAAGAAGATTAATCTCATATCTTATTAAGTATTCGTTAATGATGTAAAGGCCTGGCAAATCACTTTTGTTCAGGCCTTTCTTTTTAATACTAAGACTTTATGGAAGAAAAAACATATAAACCCAAACTGCGTATCACTACACTTGAAGATAATGGTTCCTATATTCAAGATAGATTGGTAGATGCGTATACAGAAATGAATTCAGGGCCAAAAGTACAACATAAGGGACCAATAAGAATAGAGGTAACTCTTACAAATAAACAAGATGTCGAGAACTTTAAGAATTACTTAGATAAGCTTGTAGGTAACTTACCAATCAAAGAACCTTCAGTGGGAAGAGGAAGACCCTCTACTGGGAGTAAACAACTTACTGAATCACCTCGGGAAGATATTCTGGCAGATGTAGAGAAAATGGTTGAAGAAGGTAAGAGCCAACAAGAGATTATTAAGTATCTAAGGGAATTAGGGTTTGTCTTTATTCTTACAGAGGACTTTCTTTTTCATTTCCCAGGATTCGAATTCAACAGTAAGGATGTGGGAGAAGCCACTGACAACAAGCAATATCCTAACTCATACTCCTGGATGGCAAGATGTATCAAACGAGCCAAAGACCCCAAGGCAGATAAATTCGACCCAATGGTCATCTTCGGCTTTAGTATCCTTGGTGGACCATCGAAGAAAATTGTTCCGTACCTTTATAAAGAAAGGAAGAAACCGTTAAGGGCATCTGTTGGTAAGAAAACCATATCCTTCTCTCAAGCAGAGTTCACAAAGTTCCCTAAGTTTATGCTTGAAGAAGAACGATTAAAGTTCTCTGCAGAACAACGACAATTACTTCTCAACTCCGAGAAAAAGCCTTCTAAGTTCTTCATGAGATGGTACAAGGATGTAATATTCCCTGATTCAATCAAACAGAAAATCGAAGAAGCTATCTCTAGATAGACAACCTCTACCTCAGTATTTAATAAAATAAAATTCTTATATTTGTATAACGAAAATAAATATTAAAAATGGATTCAGAAACCAAAGAGGTAGTAAAGAACATTGCTCAGATTCAAATTGAGGCATTGACTAATATCAAAAACAATATCACTACAACAGAACCCGATTTACTCAGGAAGTTGTTACAGATAAACAATGAAGAGATGCTTGATTCAGTCAATCATCATATTCAGATTTACGAAGAGATATACGAAATGCCTCAATTGATAAAGACTCTGAACGAATATCAATTATACATCTGTTCTCATATCCTATTCAAAATGGAAGACGAATGGATACATGATTTATCCCAAGGAGTTTACGGAGCATGGGAACTATTACACAGAGAAACCAATAAATTTCATCCTGAACTCACATTAATAATTTAATTTAAAATGGACAAGAACGAATACTTAGAATCAGTTGAATTGAACACTGGAGTTGAAATGATTCCTTGCGAATCCTCAAACGTTGAAGGCTACGGATACGACTCCAAAAACAAACAACTTTGGATTGCTTTTAAAGGCAACAAAGTTTACCGTTATGATGGTGTACCTAAAGAAATCTGCAATGAATTACACCTAGCAGAGTCCAAAGGTAAATACGTTTCTTCTAATATCAGAAACAAGTTTAAAACCACAGGCTATGAACTCAGGTCTTAAGAAATTACCTATCATAGGGTTAGCAGGATTTATACTAATTGGATTGGCTATAGGTTCAAAACCTACATCCGATGCAAGCAGGATAAGTCCTGCTCCGTCGTTTAAAAAGAACGATGTACCAGAAACTAAATACAGTTTCTCATTTGCAGATAAGCCTAAGTCATTAATGGATTCAATTCAGGAAATGGCAAACAAACTCGGAAAAAGAATATACGAATATCAGGTAGAAATAGAAATCATTCCAGAGAATCAAATCTACCAGATAAGTAATTCTGGATATCAACAATACGAAGTTACTAGAAAAGGAGTGGGATACTCCCATACATGGGTTAAATTTTATACTGATAAGAAGTTAACTTATCAAGATGCTATTAAGTTTGCAGAGAAATATCCAGAAAAATGTATACCCTTTGTACCTGCTCCCAAGGCTAAATCAGAACTCGATTATTATAACGAAAACCTGGACGAATATTTATCAGACCCAGAAAACGAGATAGATTATGCTCCAGAGATCTTCGACTTCTTAGCCGATTAACCTCAGCTATTTAAAAATATTCTTTTTATTTTATTGCTATATAAAATATTATTCTTATATTTGCAATGTGATAAGAAATTAATTCATTTATAAACATTTTTAATATAGACGTTATGAAAAAGAATGAAAACAAGGTTGCTAACCTTATCGGTAACAAAGTTGCTCAACAATTAGAAGGAATTAAGGATGCTACATCCAAGTCTAAAACTACTAAGGCCCAGGGAACTAAAAAGACTAAGGCTCAATTGGTAGAAGAATCCCAGGAAGCTGCCAAGAAATTTGCAGGTGCCAAATTGGTTCAGGTTACTCCGGAAGAACCCAAACCAACAAAGAAAACCTCTAAAAAAGCAGAGGTAGTAAAAGATGTTGAAAAACAACAGAAACCCTCCATCATCGAAAAGGTAATCTCCAACCGGGAAGTAAAATACGTATACCCAGAGGATATAACCGATACCCTGGCCCGGAAGAAATGGAGACAACAAACTCGTAATGAACTTCACAGACTTGAACGGGAAATGTTCCGTATCAAGGACCAAAACTCCAAAGAATACAAGAAAGCTGCTAAGGCATACGAGGACTTCAAGAACAAAGCCCTCAAGCCAGAACAAGTTGCTTGATTTTACCTTTCAGGGAAGGTACCCAATATCAGAGTACCTTCCTCATTGTATTAACCTTCTAAAGGTATAAAAATGGATTACACTATATTCTCCGCAAAGGAGATGTTAAAGCAAGACAAGGAGTTGGTGGAGTTGCATAAGAGATGCGTTAAAACCTACTTAGTTCAACGTTCACTTAAACATAGGAAGATTAAGAAGTTCTTTATTGTATACGATTGGTATATTAACACCAGTAACATAAGAAACTTCTTTTTCAGGCCTGTACCAATATTTGTGCAGGCATTACTCTTGGGACAATTAGACGAAATATCAGATTATGTAAATAAAGACGGTTATGGTAAGAAACATAAGAAAAGAAGAAATAGAAAAGGTTGAGGTAACTTATATCAAAGGTAAGTATGCCTATAAAACCCAATACAATGTAATTAGTGGGAAGAAGCATGAGATACTTTATGCAGGACCAGTTAATGCTTTGCAACCTGCACTAGAGAATATTCTGATGCTGGTTAGAAATCCAACCAGAAGAATCTGTACAGATTCTAGAAAGACACTAAGGAAACTTGAGGAAAAGGCAACTAACCTAAATAACTTCAAGGACCAAGGTATAACCCATATAATAATCTACATATGTTCACGAATATAGTCAAAGACCTATACATAGGTAAATCGAAACTAAATATCCGATTTCAGAATCAAATCATAGAGCCTGAAACCATAGTAGATAGTTTGGGTGTACCTTACCCTAAATTAAAGGAATACCCTACCTTTCCGGACTATGTAGTAATAGGTAACTTTGATGGCAAGGATATTTTTAACATTCAAGTGGGAGAAAACCCTCACATGTTATTAATCACAGGAATCCCCAAAGGTGCCAAGACTTTAGATTGGTACAGGGTAAAGGAAGCAATCTGGTCCTCCTATTATGAGGATAATTATCGAGGATATTTATTCCAGGTCCAGGATGCAACCAAGAAAGTAACACTAAAGGCTTATCCTTTAGAAACAATTAAAGAGTAAATATATGGAAGCAATAGATTACGTAAAGTTATTTAAACTCGACCAAGAGAATTACGATTTTAAAAGGGAAGAGTTTATTTCCGAATTGGGTAAAGAGTTTCTAGATTATTGCCAAACTACTACCATTGGCATTAACCCTAAGACTCATAAGTTATATTATTATCGGTTCAAGGAAATCATTAAGAATTTCGAAAGTAAATTCTGGGCAATATCCAAGCTTAAAGTAGGTGAAGGATTTACACAGAACCTATGGAATGCTTTCTTTGCTACTCAGGTAGTACCTTTAAGAGTAAAGATGTTCCCAGATATCCAACAGTTCATTGAAAAAAGGAAGAAGGAATACCTCAATGAACAAGACAAAAAACAATCTACCTATAAAAAGGGAAGTCATGGCAAAGGAAATCCTAGACCTTCACGGCAATAAATTTATTGCCAAGGATTGGAAACTTTGCCTTAGTATTCCGATAGGCAAATGTGATAAATTAATTTTCACCAGGGATTATGTCTCTGGTGATTCTTTTAATTTGGCAGTGAAAAAGAAAACCTATAAGGCATATTTCTATAACCTTAGTATTAATTGCTATGTATGTTATAAGTTAGAGCTAGTAGGATATGATGAATCTAAAGATATAAGAAAGGCTTATTTATATGGCAAAAGAAGATAAGATAACAAGATTCCCTCGTCCTATGGGTACTACTGCAATGGCTTTAGAATACCAGAAGACACATGAAGAGGAAGCATTGATTAAGGTACAGAATTACCTTATTAATCAGTGGTTAATGGGTAATGGTGTTTTGTGTGGAGTAACCTATGATATCAATTCATTCTCTAATAGATTAGGGATTGATATAGAATATGTACGAGTATTCATGAGAGACAGATTATTGTCTTCTAGAATATGGGATAAAGATAAACAGGAAGAATTACTTAACGCGTTATTGGGAGAACAACTAGCATGGGCATTAGAGGATAGAATGGAGATATCTCACCAGTTGCAAATCTTAAGAGATTCTCAAGGAGGTAAATATACTCCTTTCATTTCGTCCGAGGTTAATAAGACATTGAAGCTTAAGTTGGAATCTTCTACATCATTACAATCAATCATTCGTAATCTTACTGGAGGCAATACAACTAATATCTTCAATCAGTTCAATCAACAGAATAATCTCAATGCTGAGAATACTATCTCGATAGAGGAAGCAAGAACTATCGTATTAGAATCTCAAAAGGTACTTACTAAAACTGAAGAAGCAAAACTCTTAGAGGACAAATACGATATCAATTCATTGCCTGAAGTAGTTGCAACTAAGCAAGAGGGAGTAGATACGTCCAAGGAGGGCCTTAATCTTAATAAGAAAGAACTCAATCAAATCACAGATAACTATAAGGCTGCTATGGAAATATCCTCTAAAGAACACCATGAATTGCGTAGGGAGATTGAAATGAGGATTGATACCAATTCTTATGACCCAGAGATGGATAGGTACTTAGAGGATGATGAAATACTAGAAGCAGAGGAAGATACATCCCTTGCTGCATCATTCTTAAACAAAAGAAAATAACTTTGAGGCTACCTATTAACGGTGGCCTCAGTTGTGTATATACGGATTTGCATATTAAATTTAAAAGTATTATATTTGCATATCAATTTAAAAATAGACAAATATATGGAAACATTAGACCCTGAATGTAAAAAGACCAAGATTAAGAACATCAATCAAGGTACTTACTTTAAACTTAAACCCACTACTACTGCACCAGTATGGGTAAGAGGAGAATATGAACGCTCATTAGGCAAATATTCTTGCTTTAAATTCGATGATACCAACCATGAGAAATTCATGAAAGGTTCTCAGGACGTATATATTAACTTTACATTTTAACACATGTTCAACTTATTCAGAAAGAAAAAGAAAATCAGAGTAATCAAAAGCCGCAGACTTATTACTCTACAAAAGTTAGAGGGTATGGAAGATACCTTTAACATTGCTATGCACTTCGAGTTAGAAGACTTTCATTCAAGAGTTCAAACGATACTCAATAAACTTCATATATACGATGACCGGGTATATGTTAATGCGTACAAAGAATACCAAGACCATTACAAGGTATATGATAGAGTACCAGACTTATTGCTCTATAAAATACCAGTATTATTTGCTAATTCATACCCGGGAATTGAGGCACAGACAGATAAGGAATTTGCTTACCAATTCTACATTCCAGATATGTCTTACTATGAGGCTCTACCAAAAGAGTTTAGATTGAATGAGGAGATTGAGGATAATTTTAAATCTATGTATTCAAGGGTATATCCATATTTACCAGATAGTAAGGTATCAGTAAATGAATACGTAGATATTATCCGGTTTAATTATTGCAAGAACTGGGATGTACTTTGGAATAATCCTCAATCAATCGGAAACTACTTTGATGAATGTATGGATATCATTATGTCATTTGCAGATGAAGATTGCTTGGTAACAGTAACTAATATCATTACCAGATGTGCCGAAGAGATGAAAGAGAAATTACAAACCCTCAAAAATAATAGAGATGAACAAATTTAGATTCAAGGTATCTACCATGTTAGAACAGGTAGAAGACGATTACATTAAATTCGTGGGAGATAATTATGGTGTAAACCGAGATGAGTTTCTTAGAGACTTCAGAGCCAAACTTAATCTCGAAAGTCATCATATATCTACAGTACATGCTGAATTAATTGAGTATGAACCAAATCGTATCATTATTCAGACTTCTAAGTATAATACCGTTGCTAAGGAATACAAAGACCATTATCTTTGGATATTTACTAACAAGGGAGACAGGAAGTACGACTGGGACTTAAACAGATTCCGGGCTTTACCTCAGTAATTATTAAATAGTTTATTAATTCTTTTGCAGATATAAGAATAATATTTTATATTTGTATCGAATTAATAAACTATTAAAATTTTATAACTATGCAAACCAAGTATTACTTAACCTTCGAACAGGTAGGAGTCATTAGACGTATTCCAATTAAAGAACAGGACCCCGATATGCAGGGAATCCTAGATGCTTTCACTGAGGCTTTCAGAATAGCCAACGAAATGAGTGACGATGATAAAGTCAATACAATAGACTTAATCAATGCTCTTCAACACTGTGATACTATCTACATTGATACAGTAGAAATCTACGAAGAAGGATTCGAAATGATTGAACAAAAGGTTCCTCTTGGAGATGCAGGCCAATGCGTAAGGACTCTCATACAGATTATCAATTACGAGGAGGCTTTTGACATATCTGCTGACAACCTGGCTCGAGAACTAAGAACCAGTATGAAATTTCATTGGAGACGACTCAACCCAGGTAGTTCAGAACCTGACCCAGCTTTCGTAAAACAATTTACCGAAGAAGTTATTGACAAACTTCGAAGAAAACTTTAATCGAACTTCTTAAAGGGCAGTCTAACCCACTGCCTTTTCTTGTGTGTAGAACCTCAGCTATTATAAAATAAAAGTAAGAATATAGTAATATTTAAAATAAAATTCTTATATTTGTAGTGTAATAATTAAACAATAAAAATATGAAAACAACAGCATCCAAATCCTCTATCCAGAACCTGGAAGAGGTACTTCAAAGGTTTATCAATAACAAAAACACTTTCTCTCTTACAGAGGAGGAAAATGAAATGCTAAAGGAAAACCTATTTGAACTACTCAGTAAGGTATACGATAACTACCAACTAGCTTGCATCGATATCAATCAAATCTGGGTATATGAAACTTGCTACTATACTTTCACATTCGAAAGCTTGGTAACAGTAGACAGACTAAGAGAAAATATCATTGCTACTGGCTGCGTACGATTTATGCAAAACTTTACCGATGGTGATGGACAATTTATATCATTCACCAAGCTAGACAGAAACAATTGGATTTATCAACTTAACTTCAGAATATCATGAATGAACAAGAATTAAAAGAACTTGCCTTACAATTGCATAAGGCACAAATACAAGAATATCCCTGGGTCTTAGCAGACCCAAAGGATGCTGAATCCTACATTAGGATTTATGAAGATACTAACGTACACTTGTACTATGATTATTTACTTGCTAATGGAATAGGAGAAGTGGAGGGATACTTATGAAAATCAGAGCTATTTTAGAAACAGAAACCATGGACCCTGACTTCAGGGAACCATTCTTAAATGGAATGCCCATTGATATCACTGAAGCATCTTTTGATAGGATTGTACGATATGCTTCAGGATGTACGGATGTCCAACAACCAGATGTGATTGCTATAGTCATTCAACACTCTTTAGATAACCGTAAGGAGTTATCAGAATTACTAAATACATGTAATCATACTACACAAATGAGAGTACTCATACCAGTACCAATCTCTTCAATTACCTTTATCAATCAGTACCAAAATACTCTTAAAAAGGCATTAAAGGAGAGAATCAAAGGAACACTGGATGGCCTATCAAAAGAACAACGTGCAGAACTCCTTAATGAAGTACTCAATGAAACCTTAAACGAAGGTTCTCTTAATGACGATTAACCAGTTGTTTTCATATCTATCCAGGAGGCAGGACTCTAACCTAACTAAGAGCCTGCCTCTACCTCAGTTATATTTGCATATTATTTATTTTATTCTTATCTTTGTAGTGAAATAAAAATTTAAATATTAATTTAATTTTAAAATAGACAACAACATGGTAAACCTTTACAAACTCACCAACCTACTGGAAGCTGGGATGACAATATTCCAACTCAATCAATGGAAAAACGAGGGTATCTGGTATCCAATTACCCAGTACAAAAAACAATCTAACGAAATCGAGGTAGTCACTAACCTATTCGTACCTATCAATATGGAAAACGAACGGTATCACATTCAATTATCTGCTAATTATGATGCCAATGAGATGGACGAATGGAAACAATTCCTAGAAGATAACCAATGGAAACTCTATCCATTACTCAGAAATATACTTAACGTATTCTTACCACCATATGAACCCGGATACCGTATCCTATATACATTATATCCTGCAGGATTCATTTCAATAATTGCCGAACCCTTAAAATCAGAGGAGGACTAACTATGGTACCATCAAAAACTTATCTTAAATTCAAAGAGACTCGTTCACAGGAAGACCTTAATACTCTCAATAAATATCTTAAACGTTTGAGCGAGATATCCAGTAAACTAAATAACGATGCCCTCGAACTCTCTGACGAAGAAGAGAATAAACTATACGATGAGGATGAAGACCTAACAGACAAAGTCTTACGGCTACTATTTGGGGATACATTCTTTATCTTCATCAGCGAATACGGCCTAGATGAATACGATTCCTGGGAGGATACAGTTGAAGACCTAATCGAGGACTTATGCACCCATCAGGAAACCCTTGAGGACTTAGGTAAACATTAACCAATGAAGCCTAACATAATTCTTATACTAATCATGGGAGGAATTATCCTAATAATGGGTGCATCCTCCCATCCTACTAGTAAAGAACCTTTAACTTATGAGAATACTCATTGCTTAATATTAATGATATGCTAGAACAGTCTAAATTCTTAGTATCCTTCGATTGTCAAAACGAAAAATTCTGTGAGGAACTTATAATCACTTACAGAACTGAAGAACTAAGGCCATATCTAATATTCCCAAGGGTAAAACTAAATCCCAACCATCTTCATGTATATCATACCAAAAGGATACTTTCAGAACTTATAGGTATGCCATACTCTTCAATCGAGATAGTTGACCTTATAAGGCTTCAGTAGGTAATCGAGGTTATTGCATATATTATTTATTATTTCTATATTTGCATATCATTAATAATTTAAATATAGACGTTATGAAAGAAGAAAGTAAATTAATCGAATTATTTAAAAAATACCCCGGAATTGCTGCACGCATACGGAGGTCATTTGCTTATCACTACGACCAAATCCGAATACCTGAAATCCTTAGACTTCTGGTACAACCCACTAACTAACTACAAAGAATACCAAATATCCCTACAGAAATGAAAAAGAAACCCAAGAACCAAGTATACATACCTCACCAGGATAAATGGAATGAACACTTTCCTACTCCAGGTAAACCAAATCCTAATTACTACACAGACTCAGGTGCAACCTTCAACAAGCACCTACGTACCCAAAACAAATTAAAACAGAAAAGGAAATGAAAACCCTACTACTAATCCCAGTAATCCTATATACCTGGTTATCATTAACCCACAGGGATAAAATATATCATCAAATACCAAACCCCACCAACAAACAAAAATACATATACTTAATCCTACAAGGCCTACAGATAATCCTATTAATCCTATTAGAGACCTTAATCCTAAGAATACCAAACTACTAACCCACCAAACAAAAACAAATATCAAAATAAATACTAAAGCCCAGTATGAACAATAAACAAAATCATACTGGGCCTAACTATGTTACATAATACACATACCTAATATCACCAATCATATAATCAATATACATATAACTAATATAATATTGAAGGCCTTCCGGGGGTGTTGGGATTAAGGCAAACTTCTAGGCCTAGCCCCCCTGTCACTATACAACACCACTACTCCAGAGCTATCTAACACATATGTCTCACAGCCTTTGGTCATTATGACCCATTGCCTAAAAGGCACCTAATAATGGCCTTTTGGGGTACCTAAATCCCCTTAATCCTAGACCCCTAATGGCCGCTTATTATATAATATATTATATAAAAAGGCAATCGGATTTGTAGGATTAGGCAATCATTTGGGGTACCTTTTTATATAAAATTAGGTACCTTTTTTGTCGGATTGGGGCCCCTAAATTTAATAAATCCGAGGTAATTTTAGGCCATTCAGGGTACCTAAAAACTAGTAACTATGTTATTAATGGCCCTTATATTTAGTTAGAAAGAAACTAATAATGGCTAGAAGAGATATGGATTATGTAACTCTTTGATTATTAATAAGTTATAGAGCTATAAGACACTATCCATTAAGGGCCTCAGTAGGATTTATAAAAATTGATTAGGGTTTTGCTATATTAAATATTATTCTTATATTTGCAATGTGATAATAAACAAGAATATTAATTTTTAAATCTTATATCCTATGCGTAGTATTAAACCCAACTTAGTTAAAACTTGGTTCACTAAAAACCAGGCAATCCTAAACATTGATTCTCAGGTAGATGAGAAAGGAGTTCTTGAGTATCTTTCCTTCCTAATAGACGAAGGATATCTACACATCCCAGAATTTACATTCAAGGCATATAATTGCTCAGAACTAGCTCCCGGTCGTATAGTACATAATTTCTATTATGAACTTTCTAATAGAACTCTTACAGGAGCCCAAATAAACTCTATACTTGCAGAATGTCCTTTACTATTCGATGATGGTTCTCAACCTAAGCCTGCCTATACCGCTTATCTGGGTTCATTATACATTACCCTTATTGCAGAAGCCTAATCGCTAACTATGTTACACCTTAAGCCCATACCTATCTAAGGTACTGGGCTTTTTCTTAAGCCTTTCTATGTAGGCCATCATGGGACTTACTAAGGCTTACCATAGGCCTAACTACAGACCTATAGGCCATAGTACTCTATAGACTCCATGGATGGCCCATGGCATTGGTATAAAAGCCTGCTAGTCACCTAATGGCCTTTATGTATGATAATATACAGATAATAACTACCGGACTGTATGGGGCCTCCAAATTTCTAAAGTGGTACCTATACCAACCCCTTCCCTATATCCATCAATATACCTATATTACCTACCCACAACCATGCCCACCATTCAAACCCCTAAAACCTACTTGCACAAATTTTACACGAAATTATTAAAAATAATTCTTTAAAAATTTCTCGAAAATTTTTCTGAAAATGTTTTGTAGATTCAAAGATATTTTTTATCTTTGTAGTGTTGAAAAAGCAAAGAGATATTTAAAATTTTGATTAACAATTTTTATAGAAAAAATTCTCTGAAAATTTTGCTAATTAAAATATAAATTGTATCTTTGTAATGTAATCAAAAAGCGATATTTGACATATTGAAACAATATAAAATTAATTTATTCCTTTTCTCTTTTTCTTATAAATCATTTAGTTTTATAGAGAAAAGGATATAATAAAATAAACTTAAAAACTAAA